>Ga0272441_10002037_pt1 | contig 41965 bp, 32 predicted proteins | sample SSMProp6N_FD_193582 | JGI IMG/M metagenome (GOLD analysis project Ga0272441, IMG submission 193582) | Marine sediment archaeal communities from Little Sippewissett salt marsh, Falmouth, MA, United States - SSM-Prop-6N | ecosystem: Environmental > Aquatic > Marine > Wetlands > Sediment ...
GGCCTACAACACGTACCTCAAGAAGTACCTGCGCTGCGTCAAGGGCGTCGACGACAACATGAAGCGCCTGCTCGATTATCTGAAGGCCGAGGGCCTCCTCGACAACACGGTCATCTGTTACACCGGCGATCAGGGCATGATGCTGGGCGAGCACGATTACCAGGACAAGCGGTGGATGTACGAGGAATCGATGCGGATGCCGTTCATCGTCCGCTACCCCAAAACCATCAAGCCTGGCACCCGGACAGACGCGATTGTTGAGAACGTGGACTACGGTCCAACGCTGCTCGATTTCGCCGGCGTGCCCACGCCCAAGCACATGCAGGGCCGCAGTTTCCGCTCGATCCTCGAAACGGGCAAGGAACCGGCTGATTGGAAACAGGTTGCCTATTACCGCTACTGGATGCACCTGGCCCACCACTGGAACCCCGCCCACTTTGGCATCCGGACCAAACAGCACAAACTCATCTTCTACTACGGGTGCAACACCAAGGGCGACAATCGCACCCCGCCCGGGTGGGAACTGTACGACCTGGCGAAGGATCCCCACGAGGTCTGCAACGTGTACGACGACCCCGCCTATGCCGATGTAGTGAAGCAGCTAAAGGCCCAACTCCGCAACCGGCGAGCCCAAATCGGCGACACCGACGAGCAATTCCCGGCCATCCGCAAGATCGTGGACGAGTTCTGGCACTACGACAAGGCGGCCCGCGCCAAGGCGGTGGCCGTATCGCACGATTACGCGGCGCGCTGCCGCGAGCGCCAGAATCGCAGCAAGAAGAAACGCCGCTAGGCTCAGCCTCGCCAGTCGGCCTGGCCCGCCATCCGACGCATCCGATAAGGCCTAAGCGGCCTCGGGTACGTGTTTTGCGGTTCACGCGGCGCGAGTCTCCGCAGACGCTGCGACACGGCGGCCGCAAACGCGGTTGGTACAGAGCCCCACTGTGTATACTGGGCGCTGAGAGCTGTCCGGGCGCCTCCCGGGCGTTGCCCGATGCCTTTGGCGAAGGAGGTTCACCGTGAGCACCCGCGTATTTTTCAGGACGCCTGCCTTGGGTGCCCTGGCCATGGTGGCTTGGTTAACCGCTACGGCCGCCGTTTCGGCAGGGACGCGCGGCGGCCCCGTTCCCATCGGTATCGCCGCCTTGGCGCACACCGCCGAGTCGGGCGACGAGGGAACCGCCAAGGACCTCGGCCTGAACTTCCTGCACGAGAAAGTGTCCTGGGACGAACCGACGCCCGGTGATTACCGCTGGAACGAGTTCGGCGTTGACGACCCGTTCGCCAAGCGTCTCAAGGCCATCAAGGAAGCGCATTACACAATCGCCCTCACACTGAATGTGGTGGACGACGACAAGAAGAAGTTGCCGCGCTACCTGGCCGACCGCCCCTTCAACGACCCGGCGCTGCTCAATCGGTGGCGGGCCTTCCTGGAAGGGTTTCTGGACCGGTACGGCGCACACATTGATTTCATCAACGTCGGCTACCAGGTAAACAAGTATTTCAGCAAGAACTCCGGCCAATGGAAGGGCTTTGTCGCATTCGTGGCCGCCGGGCACACGGTCGTCCGCAAGAAGGCCGCCAAAGTGAGTGTGGGCGTGGTCCTGAACGACGATGACGACCCCGCCCTGTACTGGCGCGACGTGGCGCCCGCGTGCACGCACTTCGCCATGGCGTACACCGCGCCGGCCAGCATCATCGTGACCGACCCGGCCGCCAACGCGCTGAACCCGAACCACGGCAAGTTTTTCGGGCGGACGCTGGAAGGGGCCCTGAAGATGGCCGGTCGCCGGCCCATCCTGCTTCTGGACGTGGCCTTCCCCACGCACGCGTCGGTGGACTCGTCGCCGGCCCTTCAGAGCCGGTTCGTCATGGCGCTGTTCGCGTGGCTCCGGCGGGCCGAGGCGCGGGTGGGCGGCCTGTCGTACACGGGCGATAAGGATTGGCCGTACGAGACCACGCGCGACACGCTACGCAACATGCTCGGTGAGCAGATTCTGGAGTACCGCGGCGTTATCCGGTACCTGACCTCCTGCGGGCTGCGATACGAGGACGGCCGCAAGAAGCCCGCCTACGAGGCGTTCAAGCAATCGCTCCAGGCATACCGCAAGCGACGCTGAATGGCACAATCTCTCGCGCGGCGAGTCACTGCAGCTGCCGCCTCGCACGCGCTCAGACCATTTGGGCCAACTGGTGGAGAAGCCGACATGCCTATCGAGGTACGCAAGCCCACGCCCGAACAAGAGGCCGCCATCCGCACGTGCCCCATCTGGGAGAAGGAACCCTCCACGTTCCCCTGGCACTACGATGAGCAGGAAACGTGCCTCATCCTGGAAGGCGACGTCCAGGTTCGGGCGGCCGACGAGACCGTCTCATTCGGGCCGGGCGACTACGTGGTCTTTCCGCAAGGCCTGGATTGCGTCTGGACCATCACGAAGGCCGTCCGCAAACACTACCGGTTCGGCGACTGATTCCGGGCGCATTGCCGCCGCCCGTCATCCCCGGCCCAGATTCAGGGACAACCGGCATGCCTGCCACCGCAACGCGCTTCCGCGTACCGCTCACCACCAGGGGCCTGGCCTGCCTCCTGGCCACGATGGCGCTGCTGGTGCCGGCGGCCGACCTTGCTGTTGCCGAGGCCGTTAACCTTGCCCTTGGCAAGACCGTCCGGTTCGCGCCGGAATCGAACTACGCCCTGACGTCGCGCGGCCATACCGACGCCCTCGACCTGACGGACGGCCAACCGAGCACCCGCAAAGATGATAAGCTCTGGTTCGACTCCAAAGCCGTGGCCTTCAGTTACGCCGGCCTCGTCCAAATGGCCGTCGACCTCGGCCGCGGCGCCGATGTGGGCGAGGTCACCGTCCGGCTGCAAGGCGGGTCGCCCCAGGCGGGAGTCGCTCTGCCGTGTTGGGTAGACCTGGTCGCAAGTTCCGACGGCGTGCGGTACTACCGTGTGGCCTCGTACTCGCGTTGGAATTCCGACGCCCGACAGGCGTTCGGGATACCGCCGGACGAAGGCGCCGCATGGGTCCACCCCCTGCGGTTCCGTAACGTCAACGTCCGCGCCCGGCACGTGGGCCTGGCAATGTACGGCGCGGGCCTCAGCGTCACGGACGAACTCCAGGTCCTGACCGGCCCCGACGATGCAACGTACGCGGCCCCCGCCACCGGCAAGGCCACGGCCTTTTCCGTGACCGGGCCCCGGGTGTATTTCCACAAACCCGTTGTCTTCGTTCCGTCGAACATCGACGCCCCCACACCACTCGGCCTCATCCTGCCGCCCGGTGGCAGCCCGAAGGCCGTGACATTGGAAATCGACCTGCCCGCCGGTATCCGTTTCACGGGCGGCTCGGTGGGCGGTAAGCCCGTTGCGGAGGCCAAGGCCGAACCCGTGGACGACGGCCGCTTTACGCGCTACACCTTCGCCTTGACGACCAAGGCAGGCAACAAGACCTGGGGCCGCGTCTACCTTCGGAGCAGCCTTCCGGACGGCCAGGCCGGCGTGGTGCGGCACCGGTTGGCATGGGACGGCGGCGCGTCGGTGCGCATCGCCCAGCCGATTCGCACCCTCCACGTGACGCAGGCCCCCACGCCAAAGCGTCTGATGACGGGCCTCGGGTGGTGGGGCCTCGGCGACACGATGGCCTGGCCGGATGCCCTCGGCGCCTTTCGCCTCCTCGGCTTCAACACCCTGCCACTCTTTGCCCGGTGGACCAACCTGGACGACGCCGACACGATGGCCACCATCGAGCGGTTCCGCCGGGCGGGGTTCAAGGTTCTGAACATCGACTCCACGTTTCATCACATGCTGGCGACGGCCCGGAAGCGGCGCACCGAGGTGGTCTGCCAATTGCCCGACGGAAAGCACGGTGACCGGCTGTGCCCGTCGTATCGAGGCGAGTTGTACGCCAGCGAGATTGCACGTGTGGCCCGCGAGTGCACGCGCGCGAAGGCCGACATCCTGAGTTGCGATATCGAACTGTGGAACTGGCGCGGCCCGCTCGACGCCCCCAACTGCGCCCGCTGCCAAGCCGACTTCAAGAGCACCGGCGCCACGGACTGGAAGACCTGGCAACTCGACAAGGGTTACGCGATGTGGGTGGATCTGGCCACCGCCGTCCGCACAAGCGCCACGAACGCCGGCCTCCGGCCGCCGGAACTCGGGGTCTACGACTTCCGCCCCGGCACCGCCTACCAGAACACATGGCCGTTCGACCGCCTATACCCCAACACCATGGACAACTCGCAGGTCTCCACGTACACGCCGTTGTACCCGTACCACCTGGAGCTCATCGGCGACGAGGCCCGGGCGGATCGTCAGCAGTTGCCGAAATCCGACGTCCTGCCGTGGATTACGCCCGGCGATGCGGGGACCTTTCCCGGTGAGGTGTTTACGTGGGCGTTGCTGGAGTGCTTTGCGAACGGATCGCGCGGTGTCCACTTCTGGTCCGGACGCCTCTGGGACACCGAGACCCTCGACGCCTACGCCCGCGCCATCCGTATGGTCGTGCCGGTCGAAGACGTCATTGTGGACGGGAACCTCGTCCGCGGCGCCCGGTGCGACCCGGCCATGCGTATATCGGGCATGCAGCGCGGCAAGGAGGTGTTCCTGCTGGTGGCCAATTACCGAACGCCGCGCAAGGGAAACGTGCAAATCACCCTGCCCGTTGCAGGGCCGGCTCGCGTGACAGATCTTGCCACCGCCCGCCGTGTGGCGCATATGGAACAGGACACCAACACCTTCACGGTGCGTTTCGACGGCGAGCGGGCCAAGGCCCTTCACGTGGAACCCGTCCGCACCCCCTAACGGTTCGGCGAATGATCCGCAACAGCCACGCCCAATCCGCCGCGTTGCACCCGGCCGACGCGAACCTGTTGCGCGCCGCGCGTTTCGAACGGCCCGACGCCATTCCCATGACGTTCCACATCAACGATTCCTGCTGGAATCACTTCCCGCAGGAGGCACTCTCGGAGTTGATGGCGTCGCATGCGTCGCTCTTCGGCGGAGCCAAGCCTCCCGCCCTGCCCTATAGGCCGGCGTACCTGCCCAATGCCGTCGCCCAGCGCCCGTTCACCGACCCCTGGGGCTGCGTGTGGGAGACCACAACCGACGGCATCGTCGGCACGGTCACGCACCATCCGCTTGCCGACTGGACGGCCTTCGACACGTACACGCCGCCCGACCCGGCCGGCGGCGACGGCATGGGCCATTACCTGGCTTCGGCCGCTTCGGACCCTGACGGTCCGGCCCGGCTGCCCATGGCGTCGCTGCGTCACGGGCACACGTTCCAGCAACTTGTGGACCTGCGCGGCTACGAGAACCTGATGTTCGACATGACCGACGCCGAACCGCGACTCGCCCGGCTCGCCACGATGGTCGAAGCGTTCAACCTGGCCCTCATCCAGCGCGACCTGGCTGCCGGCGCCCGCTGGATGGCGTACCCGGAGGACCTCGGCATGCAGTCCGGGCCGATGATTCGACCCGACCACTTCCGGACGTACGTGCGGCCCGTGTATGAACGGCTGCTGGCCCCGGCTCGCGACGCTGGAGCCGTCATTCACGTGCACAGCGACGGGCATCTGCACGCCCTCGCCGACGATCTGCTTGCCGGCGGCATCCACGTGCTTAACCTTCAGGATCTCGTAAACGGCCTCGAGTGGATCGCCGACCGGCTCAAGGGACGCGTCTGCATCGACCTGGACATCGACCGCCAACACGTAACCGTCCATGGAACGCCGGCGGACGTGGACGGGCTTATCCGCCGGGAAGTGGAATGCCTTGGCTCGCGCGAAGGCGGGCTCATGATGATTTACGGTCTGTACCCCGGCACGCCGCTCGACAACGCCCAAGCCGTGGCCGAAGCCATGGAACGGTACGCCGGGCACTACGCCTGACGTCGCACGCAAACCTGAAGGAACATCATGGGTGACACGACGCTCGGAGTTCTCATCATCGGGGCCGGCTGGGTCTCGACGCAGCACACCGCCGCCTACGTCGCTAACCCGCACACCGAGGTGCGGGCCATTTGCGACATCCGGCCAGCGGCAGCCCGGCGCCTGGTAAACGACGCCGGTCTGGCCAACGTCGCCGTCTACGAGCGGGCCGACGAGGCCCTCCGCGCGGACGGCGTCGACATCGTCTCTGTGTGCACCCCGCAACACGTCCACTGCGAGAACGTATTGGCGGCAGCCGACGCCGGCAAGCACATCGTGATCGAGAAGCCGGCCGCCAACTCCCTGGACGAGTTGCGCCGCATGCGCCAGGCGGTCGAGCAGGCGGGCGTCCGGACGGTCGTCAGTTTCGTCCTGCGGTGGAACCCGCTCTTCCAGACGGTGAAGCGCCTCATCGCCGACGGGGCCCTCGGCGACATCGCCTGCGTCCAGACGGATTACCAGTCGTACAACAGTGATTGGTGGGGCGGGTGGGAAGACGGCCGGAAAACGAGCACCGGCGTCAGCGCCATGGCCGTCGCCGGGTGCCACGCCGTGGACGCCCTTCGCTGGTTCGCCGCGCAGGGCGAGTTCGAGGCCGCCGACCCCGTTGAGGTCTTCGGGTACGCGGGCGGCCGGCGAAAGGGCAACACCCTGCAGTACAACCCGATCCGGCACGCGTGGTACGACCAGCCGCCCATGGAGTACGATGGCATCGAGATCCTGCTCGTCCGTTTTGCGGGAGGCGTGCTGGGTAAGGTGGGCGTCAACTTCGAGTGCATCCAGCCCTACACCTTCCCCCTGGAGGTCTTCGGCGATAAGGGCACCGTGCGCAACAACCGCCTGTGGTCGCACATCTTTCCGGGCCAGCGCGACTGGGTGGAGATTCCGACGATCGCTCCGGACTCGTCCGACGTCAGCCACCACCCGTTCCAGGGCGAAATCGACCACTTCGTGGCGTGCCTGCTCGACGGGCGCGAGTCGCACTGCAACCTCTCGGACGCCATCAAAACGCACGAGGTGGTCTTCGCCGCCCAGGAGTGCTACCGCACGGGGCGGCCGGTCCGGCTGCCGCTGCGCTGACCGGCGATGGCAACCGCCTCCCGTCCGCGCGTCTCCGCGCGGCCAGGATTTCCGCTTTCCCTCCGCCCGCCTCCCACCGCTCCAGGCCAGAAGATCCGTAGCGTCCGCAGGCTTCGGATAGGGCCTACTCTGGCTCCATACGCAGATAGTTTAATGGCCTGTCTAAGGCAACTCTTTGGCATTCCTCAAATGCGCACTTGGCCTCCTCACCCCCTATGTACTTACAGGCTTCAGGGCAAGGATCGCCAAACTTGATCACGACAAACCGAAACTCGCAATCGCGCCTAAACCGGTCCGGTTTCTGCTTATAAGCCAAATCCACTCTTTCATTGCGTGTCAGCATCCTGTCTGCCTTGTGGCCCTTGTTATACACGACTCTACAGCCCTCAATCAGCACTCTCACCCCTTTGTTAACATAATAGTCATGGATATCCTCCGCCAATTGCCTCGGATTGCCGATCCGGACAATATGCTGACTGAAGGTCCTCCTCATATGGCCGAGGTCCACTTCCGGCAAGCACGTGCACAGACAGAACTTGGGATTGCCCTGTTCGGAGTGATGCTCGCGATAGCCCGGTTCTCGAGTGACGATGGTTTTGTCGTCAGGGTTTGGAGAAAACCACACCGAGGTTACCGTGCCTGGTTGTAGTATATGTCCCCGGCCCTCGGTCGTATCCTTGCGTCCCTCATCTCCCTCCCTAAAGGTAAGAAGACACGGCATGCGAAAAGTGCCTTCACTTACGAATTGTCTTGCTTCGCCTTCGCTTCTGAATGCTCTGTAACAGAACTCGGGAAACTCATCACCACAGATGTTCTTCCTGCTTGCCATCGCTTGGATTGCTGTCGGTCGCAAGACGTAGGCCACAAGTCCCGTGGCGACTGCAACAAGCAGACATTGAAGGCCAAGACGCGCCGTGTCGATTGAGCCAGGGTCCCATATCCAGCCGTATCTCCAGATCCTATTAGCGTGAGACAGGGGCGGGTAGGCACACATGGCGAGCACAAGGAAGCCGCCGAGCGCTATAACAACTCGCTGCGGCGTGTTCACCGTTTCGCCACCTTCAATCCCTTTCGATTACCGAGTTGGCGCCAACCCTAATTGTAGGGCCACGTCCGGTTGTACGCTTACCCGAAAACCAAACGCCGGTTCGCGTCGGCCGTCGCCAGACCTCACCACACCCGCTCCACCCAGCCGGTATCGACGCGGCCGGCCACGAAGTCCGGGTTGGCCATGATGTCCTCGTGAATGGGAATGGTGGTGGCTACGCCCTCGATGACAAACTCCGCGAGGGCCCGCTTCATCGTGGCGATGGCGGCGTCGCGCGTGGCCCGGTGTACCAGGAGTTTGGCGACCATCGAGTCGTAGTTCGGCACGACCACGGCGCCTTGGCAGCAATGCGTATCGACGCGGACGCCCGGCCCGCCCGGCAAACAGAACCGCGTCAGCGTGCCCGGTGAGGGACGAAAGCCGTTGCGGCAATCCTCGGCATTGATGCGGCACTCCATGGCGTGCCCGCGTTGCCTCACGTCTTTCTGGCGGAACCGGAGCCGTTCGCCGGCCGCCACGCGAATCTGCTCCTGGACCAGGTCCACCCCCGTCACGAGTTCCGTGACAGGATGTTCCACCTGGATGCGGGCATTCACCTCGAGCAGGTAAAACGTCTCATCGCGGTCCACGAGGAACTCAACCGTTCCGGCCCCCGTGTAGCGAGCCTCCTTGGCCATGCGGAGGGCAGCGTCGCACAGTTTCGCCCGGGTGCGATCCGAGATACTCGGGCACGGCGACTCTTCGACCAGTTTCTGGTGGCGGCGTTGCAGCGAGCAATCGCGTTCCCATAGATGCACGCCGTGGCCCTGGGTATCAACGAGGATTTGCACCTCCACGTGCCGGGCGCCCTCAATGTGCTTTTCCAGGTAAACGCGATTGTCCTTGAAGGCGGTGGCCGCCTCAATCTGGCCCTGGCCAACCGCCTGCGCGAGGCTGATGTCGTTGTGTGCGATGCGCATGCCCCGGCCGCCACCGCCGGCCGCCGCCTTCACGAGCACCGGATACCCAATCTCGTGGGCCACCCGCAGGGCCTCGTCCTTATCGGCGAGTGCCCCATCGGAACCCGGAATCGTATAAATCCGGGCGGCGCGGGCAAGACGCTTGGCTTCCACCTTGTCGCCAACGAGTTGCATCGCCTCGACGGTTGGCCCGATAAACTCGATATTGCACGAGCGGCAGACCTCGGCAAAGTGCGGATTCTCGGCCAGGAACCCGTACCCCGGATGGATGGCGTCGACGTCGGCCACCTCGGCCGCCGAGATGATGCGCGCTATGTTCAGGTACGACTGCGCTGCCTTGGCGGGGCCGATGCAAATCGCCTCGTCTGCCAGCGAGAGATACCGGGCCCCGCGGTCGGCCTCGGAGTAAACGGCCACAACCTCGATGTCCATCTCCCGGCAGGCGCGGATGACGCGCAACGCAATCTCGCCGCGGTTGGCTACCAGGATCCGTGCAAACATGCGACCTCCCCGCTTAGTCCGGCCGCACCGTGAACAGCGGCTGACCGAACTCCACGGCTGCAGCGTTCGCCACCAGCACTTTCTCGATCGTCCCGCTCATCTCGGCCCGGATCTCGTTGAACACCTTCATGGCCTCGATCATGCAGACGACCGTCTCCTCGTCCACGTGGTCGCCCACCCCAACGTAAGCCTCGGCCTCGGGGCTCGACGCCACATAAAACGTGCCCACCATCGGCGACACAACGGCTGGCAGCGGGTCGGCCGCCTCCGTGGGTTCCTCGGGCGGCGCGGCGTGGGCAGCCGGTTGGGGTGCCACGGCCGCCGGCACGAGGGCCGGGCCCGGGCCGGCCTCGGCTTTTCGGAGCCGAATGGCCACGTCCTCCCGTTCAATCTCCAATTCCGCCAGACCGTGCTCGCCCATCAGGTCCAGCAGTTGGCGAAGTGTCGCGACATCGACCGACGACGTACTGGGGTTTTCGGCCTCGGCGCCGCGTTCCTCTGGCATGGCAGGCCTCCCGTTTCGACCGCGTCAGGCGTCCCGTGTTGCTCCGTTCAAGCCGCCGCCCCCCATCCGCTCGGCTCGTCTCAGCCGCCGCCCCTTCGGCAGGCACCGGCTTTCCGGCCCCTTAGATGATGAGGTCGTCGGGGTCCTTCTCCAACCCGCTCAGGCACTCTCGCCCCTTGGCCGTTACAAGCACGTCGTCCTCAAGGCGAATGCCAAACCGGCCTCGCAGGTAAATGCCAGGCTCGATGGTCACGACCATCCCGGGCTCGAGGCACCCTGTGACGCCCCGCGGACCCAATCGCGGCTGCTCGTGCACCTCGCGTCCGATGCCGTGCCCCAGGCCGTGCCCAAACTCCTTGGCGTACCCGGCCTTGCGGATGACCAACCGGGCAGCCGCATCCACCTCGCGAACGCCAATGCCCGGCCGGACAACGTCGATGGCAGCCGCCTGCGCCGCGCGCACCACGTTGTAAACGGCCCGCGCGCGAGGCGCGATTCTAGCCGCGAACAGAACCCGTGTCAAGTCGGACACGTACCCCTCGACCCGGGCCCCGAAATCCACGAGCAGCACCGCCCCCGGCTTCAACTGCCGCCGGCCCGGCTTGGCGTGCGGCCGTGCGGCGTGCGCGTTGATGGCCACAATCGTCGGGAACGCCCGGCCGTCGGCCCCTGCCCGGCGCATCTGGTGCTCGAGCTCGGCCGCCACGTCGTGCTCGGTCATGCCCATGCGCAGCCGCCGGCGCATGGCCTTCCATCCTGCCTCCGCCACACGCACCGCCCGCCGGATCGCCATCACCTCGTGACGGTCCTTGACGACGCGCAGCATGCTCACCACCTTTGGCGCGCGCACCAGGCGCACCCCTTTCAGGCCGCGCCTCAGATCCGACAACAGCGCCACCGACACGTAGGCCGGATCGTACCCCAGCGTGGTCACCCGTTTGCGGTGGACCACCTTTGCCAAGGCGTCGACCAGCGACCCGCGCCGGATCGTTGCCGTGAAGTCCGGGCACTCGAGTTCCACCTCTTCCAGAAAGCGCCCGTCGCTGATCACCACGCCCTTGCCCTTGCCGACGACCAGCCAACTGTCCTCACCCGTGAAACCCGACAGGTAGGACACGTCGACCGGGTTGGTCACGAGCAGGGCGTCGGCCGGCACATCGGCCAGCGCGTCGCCCACCCGCCGGCACCGTGCAGCCACGGCATTGCGAACGGCTTTCGTACTCACAGACACGGCCCTCCTCGAAAAAAAACAGCCGCCCTCGGCCATCGCGTTGTGTCGCCGTAACTCCGTGCGGCACAAGGCGTTAGGACGACGTTAGGGGCGCGTTGTTAATCCCGAACCTCTCTTTTGCACCGCGCCCGGCCATTTTGCCCTTGACGTTAGGCTCGTGTTAGGATACCCTGCCTGCGGCGATAGACGCCTGCTCTTTGACACGGCGACCTCATCATCCGAAGCGCTTATAGCGGGCGCGACGCCGGACTGCAAGCATCTTCGGCCAACGCCTGACGGTGCCGACGGCCGGTCGGCAATCGAATCGGTCTGCGTGATTCGGCTCGGTCCGCGGCTGATGGGAGTCGGTTTCGGTCCGGGGGCCCCCCGTGCCCTCCTGGACCGCCGACTGCCCGTCGCCGCCGGGCCGAACCGCGTCGGACCGACGGGGCCCACCCTTGCGACCGGTGTCCCCCACGCATCGGCCGCTCTCCCCGGCCGACCGCCGTCGGCAACGCGGCGTGCCCCGTCTCGCCTTGGGTGCCGGACGTCCCCCACGCGCCTTGCACCCGCAGACGGCGCCCGCCTCGCCCAGTTGTCCGCCCCGTGCTGCCCCCACCAGCAGGGCCGGGCAACGCCTGACCGGCTGTGCCCCACCGTACGCCGGCCGGCGGCCTTTTCCGGATGGCAACCGCCCCGCATCCGGCGTCCGCCCGCTATAGGCGCAAGGACCACGACTGCGCCGTGCCCGATTCTGATCGGAGGCTCGCATGAACCTGACGCGCCGGCAACACGACATCGTCACGTTCATCCGCGACTACATCGCGGAGAACGACTACGCGCCCACCATGCAGGAGATGGCCGACCACTTCGGCGTTTCGCGCCCGACGATCTTCGAGCACATTGAGGCCCTCCAGGCCAAGGGGGCACTCACGCGCGAGGCCCTGAAGAGCCGGGCCATCGAACTCGCCCCCGAATTTGCCTATAACCCCACCGCCCTACCCCTCGTGGGCACCATCGCCGCCGGCACCCCCATCGAGGCCGTCGAGAGCCCCGAGGTCCTCGACCTTGAGGACCTCTTTCGCGGCAGGCCCGGCGAGACGTTCGTTCTGCGCGTTCAGGGCAACTCGATGATCGACGAGCAGATACGCGACGGCGACTACGTCATCGTTGAGAAACGCCACGAGGCCCGCAACGGCGAAACCGTCGTCGCGCTCATCGACGGCGGCGACGCCACCCTCAAGCGGTTCTACAAGGAAAAGGGCCGCATTCGCCTCCAGCCCGCCAACCCCGACATGGAACCGATTTACGTGCCCGACTGCGACGTGCAGGGCGTCGTCATCGGTGTGCTGAGGAAGTACTAGGAAAGCGGCCTTCAAGAGTGATTGGCGCATAACGAGATGGCGCCGAACAAACGTGCCAGGTTGGCAACACCATGGGCGAACGGGTCAGAATAAGCATACCTCTCAGGAGCCTCATAGGAAACGTACGCCGAGAGCGTGTACCCTCGCCCTTTCCCCGCGAGAAGAAGCAACTCGAGCAGTATGTGGTAAGAGAGTTCGCTCGCCTGCCAGAAATTGAGTCTATGGCTCTCTCTGGAATCCGAAGCAGCGATGATGATGCGAGCGGCAAACCTGATGTTCATGCCGAGCGTGGTGGGGAGACAGTCGGCTTTCAGGTAACAGAACTGAAGATTGAGCACCGGCCCGAGTCTGCGCATGTGGCAGAGACCATCGCACAGCGCTTGGCCGACGCAGTGCTGCAACGGGGCAAGCCACCTAAACCGGTGGTCGTAACTATACACTCAAGTCGCGATCACCTTAACAAGCTGCTCAAACTGAGCAAGAGGGACATCGCGAACCTAGCGGATGCCATCAGCCAGGGGTGTTCTAGTCAAGAGTTCACCAGGATTGACCCCGCAGGACCATTGAGGTCGCGTCACCTAAGCCTCCCGGTGCCTCCCGTCTTACAAAACACTGTGACGCAAGTGATTATAACCCCTATACCGGCCCCCTCCTGGACGGGCGCGCCAGGACGTGACGGGGTGTTCGTGAATCTAGGCTTCGAGAGCGTTACGGTATCACCGTCCGGGCTTAAGGATCTCGTGCAGAGTCTGAGCCATAAGAAGAAGCACTCGAAGGCCGACATACTGCTGATCTGGTGCCGCGATCAGGATTTCTTCGGCATGGAAGAAGAGTTGGCAAACCTCCTCGCAAATGAGTTCGCAGACTCGGACCCTCACCGCGTTTACTTCCTGGCCTTCCGGTACGCAACTCAACAAAGGAAGGTATTCCAGCTGAAGCCTTAGGCACCCGCGGCCTCAGGCCGCTACGTGCAGTTACGGGCGGCCTGCTTCAGTTCATCGACTTTGCGAAGGTCTTCCCAAGCGAAGTCGGGCAATTCGCGGCCAAAGTGGCCACCCTCGGCGGTCTTGCGGAAAATCGGCCGCAGCAGATTCAGGTACTCGACCATCTCGCGCGGCTTCAGCGGGAACACGTTCCGCACAACCGCCGCAAGCCCGACGTCGGAGATCGTGCCCGTGCCGCTGGTGTCCACGCGGACACTGATCGGGTCGGCCACGCCGATGGCATACGAGAGTTGGACCTCGCAGGCGTCGGCCAACTCGGCGGCCACGATATTCTTGGCGATGTGCCGCGCCATGTAGGCCGCACTCCGGTCAACCTTGGACGGATCCTTGCCGCTGAACGCCCCGCCCCCGTGGCTCCCCTTGCCGCCGTAGGTGTCCACGATAATCTTGCGCCCGGTCAGGCCGCAGTCGCCCTGCGGCCCACCCACCACGAACCGGCCAGTGGGGTTCACGTGGTAAATCGTGTCCTCGTCGAGCAAAGCTCCATCTATGACGGGCCGGATGATCTGTTCAATGATGCCCCGGCGGATTTCCTCGTTCGACACGTTCTTGCCGTCCACGACGTCGTCGTGCTGCGTTGAGATGACCACCGTGTGCACGCGAACGGGTTTATTGTCTTCGTCGTACTGGACGGTGACCTGGCTCTTGCCGTCGGGTCGCAGCCATCTGAGTCCGCCGGCCTCGCGGACCTCCTTGAGGCGCGTGCACAACTCGTGAGCCAGTTGGATGGGCATGGGCATCAGTTCCGCCGTGTCGCGGCAGGCGTACCCGAACATGAGGCCCTGGTCGCCGGCGCCCTGTTCCTTGCTGTCGCTGGCGTCCACGCCCATGGCAATGTCCGGGCTCTGCCGGTCCAGTGCCACCAGAACCGCACAGTGCTCGTAGTCGAAGCCCATGGCGGCGTCGGTGTACCCGATTTCCTTGATGGTCTGGCGCACGATGTCGCGGATGTCGACCGTGGCCTTGGTGGTAATCTCGCCCGCCACCACGCACATACCCGTCGTGACCATGGTTTCGCAGGCGACGCGGCTGGCGGGGTCCTGAGCCAACATGGCATCGAGGACCGCATCGGAAATCTGGTCGGCCATCTTGTCCGGATGGCCCACGGTCACGGCCTCGCTCGTAAACAGGGTATGCCCTTTGGGCAGATCCCACTTCGGTTTACAGGTTTCGTCGCTCTTGGCCACGTTCATGCTCCTTCGCGGATGTTACAGAGGCGCCCATGCCGGGCCCAACCCGGTGCGGGCAAGATTCCTATTTTACGGTGCCCGGCCCTCAAATCAAGGCCGGTTGCACGTTGGCGTGCGGCGGCCGCCGGGGGCGGCTGCGCGAGGTCACCTTACCTTAATCCACGCCTGGGCGTATTCCTGGTGGCCGTCCAAATCCACCACCGTCAGGAACACGTTATACAGGCCCGGTTTCTGGTACGTATGGACGACCTCGGCCTTGGCCGATACGCGGTTGTCGCCCAGATTCCAAAGGACGGAGTCGACGCGTCCGTCGGGTGAGTCCATGTCGCGCACAAGGGCCCGAAACCGGACGGTCAGCGGCGCCAGGCCGGAGGCTCTGCTGGCATCAATGTGAATGGCCGGCCAATGGTGGACGATGTTAAGAAAGTACTTGGCCGCCGCCACCTGGTTCGGGTCATGCCCACCGGGCATCTGGCGGACGACGAAGTTTCGAAAGCCCCTCACGGTGTACCAGAAGTTGGCGTCGCGATTCATCTGGTCAAAGCCCGGCAAATCGCCCTCGCCAAAAAAGACGTACACGTGCATGTGGCGGGCGCGGCGGGCCACGTCATCGCTAACCAGGTGTTCCTTGAAGTTGGCGGCCCGACCCACGATGCACCGGAAGACGTCCGGGTGGTTCATTCCGATGTAGTGAGCCGGGTAGCCCCCGCCCGACCAACCGGTGATCATAATGGCGTCCGGGTTGATGTTGTAGCGCGACTTGAGTTCCTGCAGGATGGCCATGCACGCCTGGTCGTCGCGGACGAGTTCGGGTGCGGGCCTATCTTTGGGCACGCTGAGCCAGCCGGTCGCGGAATCGAAGTCCGCCGAGCACACGATAATGCCGTACTTCTCGGCCACGTTCACCCATCGGTTGCGTTGGCCGGCCGCTTCATCAAACGGGAACGTGCCCTGCGCTGTTATAATCAGGGGGTACGCCCGGTTGGGCCTGTAGGTCGTCGGCACGTACAGGTGGTAGGTCCGACCCGTGGTCGGTTCCTTCTGGAAGTCGATCTTGCCTGTAACAACCTTGCCGTCTTCGGTTCGCCAGTCCATGGTTTCGCAGCCGGCCGCGCACACCATGGCTACCGCGAGCGTCAGCAAGACCAAGGCCAGCCATCTTGTCGGCCTCCTTTGCACGTCAGGCGTCCTCCTCTTGCGAGTGCGTGCTCCCTATACCACGCACACGGTCATCATAAGCGGCATAGTCTATCGCCGCTTCCGGCATCCGGCAAGGCCAAAGCGAGGCCCCGACAACGACCGTCGTCCACGGGTGCCGTAACCGCTAGGCGTCTGGCCGGTTCATACGTGTGTCGGCCGTGCCGTCCGTACCATGAAGTCGCACGTACCCTCAGCCGGAAAGGCCTCGTTATGCGCGCCACGGCCTCGCGGCATTGGTGCCGGCTACGGATCTTCGCAGCGGGTGCGCTTTTTACCGGCTGCCTCCTGGGCGGACCGTCAGCCGGCCTTGCCGCCGACCGATCCGGCGGCAACACGTCCCCAGCGTCGCCGGCCGGCCTCCAGAACGTGGCCCGGGGCCGCCCGTACACCCTCACGCCCCGGCCAAACTACAGCCACTGCACCGACGCCCACGACCGCACGCAACTTACCGACGGCGTGTACACGCGCGGCTACTTCTGGACGCAGGCGTCCACGGTTGGGTGGCGGCTGGGCCCGCCGGCGATTGTCCGGATCGACCTGGGCCGCGAGCAACCCATTTGCGGCCTTTCCTGGAGCACGGCCGCCGGTGTGGCCGGCGTTTCGTGGCCGGAGGCCCTATTCGTTTTCGTCAGCCCCGACGGCAGCGCATGGTTCGAGGTCGGCAACCTCGTGGCCCTGTCGACCCGCCGCGAGAAACCTCCCGCCGACGCCTACGCCACACACGTGTTCCGGACCGAGGCGCTCCGTACCCGCGGCCGGTACGTTGCCGTGGCGGCCGTCGCACAGGGGGCGTACGTTTTCTGCGATGAGATCGAGGTGTTCCGAGGGCCCGACGCCTTTCTCGGCAACCCGCCCGGCGGCCGGCCCGTCGCCGGACCGCAGCAGGCCATTCAGACCCTCCAGGTAACCCGCGAGGTGCAGGAGCAACTCGCTCGGGACCTGGCCGCGGTCCGCGCGGATCTCGTGGATTCATATGCCGCCTCGAAGGCAGCACCGGACTTGCTGAAACGAGCCGACGCGCTGGCTGCTCAGGTCGAATCGTTGCCCCCGGTGCAGGCCGAGGGTTTTCGCGCGGTCCTGCCAATGACTGACCTGGAGCGCGCGATCTTCCGGCTCCAGGCAACCGTTTGGCGGACCAGGGACGAGCCGCTCCTGCGCATTTGGCACGCCCACCGCTGGGACCCGCTTGCCCCGTCGTCCGAACCGCCCCCGGACGCCGGCGCCCCCGCCCTTCGCATCGACGCCATGCAGAACGAGTGCCGCGCGGACGTCGTAAACCTCTCGAACGCCTCGGACGCAGATCTGGCCGTTCGCATTCGCACAACCGGCCTGCCGGGCGGGCCGAACCCCAAGTGGCTCGACGTCTGCGAGGTGGCCCACACGGGCACGCGGCACTTCACGGCGGTGGCGGCAGCCTTGCCCCCGGCCAAACGTGCCGGCGAGGCTCACGTCGTGACGGTCCCCTCAGGCATGACGCGGCAAGTCTGGTTCAGTGCACACACGCGAGGCTTGAAGCCGGCCGACTACCACGGCGAGATTGTGCTTGAAACCGGGTCCCAGAACACGGTTCGCGTTCCGCTGCACCTGAAGGTGTGGCCGCTACGGATGCCCGATGCCAAGACGCTAGGCCTGGGCGGATGGTCGTACACTAACCGCCAGGGGTCGTACGGCGTGACGCCCGAGAACCGAGATGCCTTCGTGGCGTACCTTCGGTCGCGGCACGTGAGCACGCCGTGGGCCACGTCCGGCGCGTTGCCCCACGGCCGATACGACAACGAGGGCAACCTCGTCGAGAAGCCCGACACCGCCGACTTCGACGCCTGGGTTCGCCTGTGGCCAGGGGCTGCCCGATACCTTGTGTTTGCCTCGGTCGGGTCGCGCGGATCGGACCGCTCCTCGTTCGCTGGCTCGCCGGTGGGCACGCCGCTCTTCACGAAGAAGGTATCGGCGTGGGTCCGCTTCTGGGCAGGACACGTGCGAGACCTGGACCTGGAGCCCGGGCAACTCGGCCTGCTGCTCGTCGACGAGCCGCACAGTGCGGCGGGGTACGGCGTTATACGGGCGTGGGCGGACGTCATCCATCGGGCGGCCCCGGACGTGGTCGTCTGGGAGGACCCAACGCCCCGCTCGTGGGACGGCTTCGATGCCATGGCCAAGGCGTGCGACGTGGTCGTCCCGAACCGCGGCCAGTGGCTGACGCGGGACGAGGCGTTCCGCGACCGGTTCCGCGCGCTCCGCGACGCCGGCACGGCACTCGGCTTCTACTCGTGCGCCGGACCGGCCCGTTGCTTCGACCCGTTCTCGTACTACTTGGCCCAGGCATGGCACTGCTTCGGCGAAGGCGGCACCTGGATGGGGTTCTGGGCGTTCGGGGACAACGGCCGGGCCTCGTGCTGGAACGAGTATATGGCCACCGGCAACGGGCCGTACTGCCCGCTCTACATCGACGCCGCGTCGGTCACGCCGGCCAAGTACATGGAGGCCGTGGCCGAAGGCGTCCAGGATTACGAGTACCTCGTCATGTTGCGGAAGCGCGTTGCGACACTAAAGCAGGCCGGAAAGCCATCGCCGCTTCTTACGCAAGCCGAGGCGCTGCTCGCCCGGGCCGTCGGACGCGTCCTGGCCGGCGAAGACGGGCCAAACTACCACTGGGACGTGGCCAAGGACCGTGCGGTGGCCGACCGCGTGCGGGTTGAGATTCTGGAGACGTTGGCGGCCCCCTGACGCGCTGCCGCCAGCTCGGCCCCCCGCCTTTTTTAGTTGGGCCGCGGCCTGAGACGTATACACTGACAACGTTTGCGATTCCGATTCCACGAACGGAGGTACGACGATGAAACGCCTCACCCGCCTGACGCCCATGTTCCTGGCCTGTGCCGCCCTCCTCCTCGCACCAGCCGTCGCCGACGCCGCCGAGAAGGTCCTGAAACCCTTCAACGGCAAGAACCTGGACGGCTGGAAGACCAAGGGCCAGAAGCACTACTGGACCGTCGGCACGGCCTTGCTCGACCCCGCCAATCCGAAGGAACTCGCCGTCAAGGACGGAGGCAGCGAACTCGTCAACGCCAAGGCCCACGGGTCCGACATCTACAGCGAGGCCACCCACGGCGACGCCGTCATCCGCCTGGAGGTCATGGTGCCGAAGGGCTCGAACTCCGGCATCTACGTGCACGGCGAGTACGAGATCCAGGTGCTCGACTCCTGGGGCCATGACAAGCCCGGCGGCGGCGACATGGGGGCTGTTTACGGCGCCGCCCCGCCCAAGGACCCCGTCTACAGGAAGCCGGGCGAGTGGTCGACGTACGAGATCCACTTCCGGGCCCCGAGGTTCGATGCGGCCCGCAAGAAGACCGCCAACGCCCGGCTCCAGAAGGTGATTCTGAACGGCAAGGTCATCCACGCGGACCTGGAGTTGAAGGGCCCGACGCCCGGCGGCGTCAACGGCAAGGAGAAGGCCGAGGGCCCGCTCCTGTTCCAGGGCAACCACGGCCCGGTGGCGTACCGGAACATCCGCATCACGCCGTTGGACTGAGGGGCGCAGCACGCCGGGTGGCATGGTCATCCCCGTTGGGGGTGACCATACGCAGGGGCGTGCCCGCCAGTGTGTTACTCTTGGTTGGCAACGCCACGGCCGCGCGAGTGTGGCCATGCCGCCGGCCATCCACTGAAACGCGAACGGAGACGCCATGAACGACCTGACCCGCCGGACCTTCCTCCACACGGGCGCCGCGGCGGCCGCCGCCGTGGCCGCCGGCACCCTGGCCCGCCCGCGCCTCGCCGGCGCCGCGGAGGACCCGTCGAAACCGCGCATCCATCTTGGCCTCGTTACTTACATGGTCGGGGCAAAGATGGACCTGCCGACGCTCATCGCCGCCTGCGAGAAGAGCGGCATGGAGGGCGTGGAACTGCGGTCCACGCACGCCCACGGTGTGGAGCCGCACATCTCCAAACAGCGGCGGGGCGAGGTGAAGGCCATGTTCGCCGATTCCCCCGTCCGCCTGTACGCCCTGGGGTCGGCGTGCGAGTACCATTCGCCGGACCCAAAAGTCGTGGCAAAGAACGTTGACCTGACGAAACGCTTCGTCGACCTGGCGGCCGACCTCGGGTGCTGGGGCGTCAAGGTCCGACCCAACGGTTTGCCGAAGGGCGTGCCGGAAGAGAAGACGCTTGCCCAGATCGCCGGGGCCATCCGCACGTGCGCCGAGTACGCCGGCCCGCGCAAGGTCACCCTCTTCATCGAGTGCCACGGGCCCGGCACCAGCCGGCCCGACCGCATGGCCAGCATCATCAAGCAGGTGGACCACCCCTCGGCGTGCCTCTGCTGGAACTGTAACAGCCTCGACATCGAGAACGGTTCCATCCGCCGGTACTTCAAACTCTGCGCGCCGCACATCCAGCACGTCCACATCCACACGCTGACCGAGAAGGGGTACCCGTGGGAGGAACTGTTCGGCCTCCTGAAGGCGGCCGACTTCCGACGCTTCACCATGATCGAGACGCACTGCAAGGGCGACGACCCGGTCGCGTTCCTCAAGGCGCAGCGCGACGCGTTTCTGAAACTGGCCTTCTAACGCCGGTCACACGGAACCGGCGGCGGGCCGCCGCGCGAAGACGACACCGACTATAGGCAAGGAGATTGCCATGCAGAGGTGGTCGTTTCGGATTGCGATTTCTGTGGCGGCCGTTCTTCTTGGCTCAGCCGCCTCAGCCCGCGGGGGCGAACTTCACGTCGGGGCGGCCTCCGTCAACATTACGCCTGCCAAACCCGTGGGGCTTGCGGGGCAGGTCCGCACGCGGATTGCCCGCGAGGTCGAGAGCCCCGTCACGGCCACCGCGCTTGCCCTCGAGTCGCGCGACGGCGACACGGTCCGCGACCAGGCCGTCATGGTCTCGTGCGACCTCGTCCTCATTCGCGACGACCTCCAGCCGCGTCTGCGCGAGCGTTTGAAGGCGCGCGTGCCGGGTCTCCAGGCCGAGAAGGTGTTCCTCACGGCCACGCACACGCACACCGCCCCTGTCACGCGCGAGGGCGTGTATGTCATTCCCGAAGGCGAGGCCATCCAGCCCGCCGCCTACGTGGCCTGGCTCGTCGAGCGGCTCGAAGACGTGGTCGCCCGGGCCTGGGCAGACCGCCGCCCCGGCGGTGTTGCCTGGGGCCTTAGCCAGGCGCTGGTGGCCCACAACCGCCGGGCCGTGTACGCCGACGGCCACGCCCAGATGTACGGCAAGACGGCCGGCCCTACGTTCCGCGGCATCGAGGGGTACGAGGACCATTATGTCGACGTCCTGTTCTTCTTCGACCGCGAAAAGAAGCCCATCGCGCTGGCCGTCAACGTGCCTTGCCCATCGCAGGAGGTAGAGAGCCGGCATAAGGTCAACGCGGATTTCTGGCATGAAACCCGCGTGCGGCTGCGCAAACGGTTCGGCAAGGACATCCAGATCCTCGGCTGGCCCGGCGCGGGCGGCGACCAGTCGCCGCACCTCATGTGGTACAAACGGGCGGAGGAGCGCATGCGCAGTCTGCGCGGCCTGTCGCGTCTGGAGGAGATCGCCCGCCGCATCGACCTGGCCGTCCAGGACGCCTACGAGGGCGCGGCCAAGGACATCCACTTCGACGCATCGCTAGTCCACAACGTCCGGCCCCTTCAACTCCCGGCGCGCATGGTCACGGACGAGGAATTCGCCAAAGCCAAGGCGTTCTGCAACAGCGTGGCTCAAGAGAAGAACCCCGATCCGCTCCAGTGCTTGCGCCGGTCCTGGAACCGCCAGACCGTCGAACGCTACGAGCAGCGCGACACACTTACCTCCTACACGATGGAGCTGCACGCCATCCGCCTGGGCGACGTGGCCATTTGCACGAATCCCTTTGAACTCTACACCGAGTACGGCGTGCGCATCCGGGCGCGCAGCAAGGCCGTCCAGACCTTCGTCGTGCAACTGACGGGCGGCAAAGGGGGTTACCTACCCACCGCGGAGGCCGTCGACGGCGGTGGCTACAGCACCGACGTCTTCAGCAACCGCGTCGGCCCGGAAGGAGGCAACGCTCTCGTCGACCGGACCGTCGAGGCCATCAACGCCATGTGGCAGAATGCAAAGTAAGGCCCCCGGCCATCCGCGCCTCGGGCAAGGCCAACAGAGCTGCCAATGAGGAGGTGCTAGCTTGATGCGTCTAGTTGTCATTCTGACTGCGGTCGCCCTGCCCTTCGCGGCGGTCCTTCCGGACGCCGTGCCTGCGTCGGCCAAGCCGGCCGGGGCCAAGCCCGTGCGCCGGGGCGATGCTACCGTCCTGTTCGACCCTGCGTGCGACGCCCCGGCTCTCTTCCGCCATTACACCGCCAGTTGGCAGAAAGGCAGCGACCTTGTCCCCGCCGCGAAACGGGTCGAGCGGGAGGGACGGCGCTTTCTCGAAATTCGCTACACGGGGACGCGCGGCATGGCATGCTCGACGATCTGGTTCGACGCGCTCCCGCCGCCAAGCCCGGGCAAGGCGTATGCGGGCCTCGCCCTTGTCATCGATTGCGACCGCGACGACTTTCCGCGCATCAGCGTGCAGGCCAAGTTCTCCGACGACACCAGCCTCACCTGCGCCACGGCCCTGGACAAGGGCGTCCACACGTACCCGGTGACGCGGGGCTTCCGCCGAGCCAAGTTCCCGCCGAAATGGGGCCTGCTGAAGTACATTATGATCACCAGCACGGCCGGCCAGAACGCTCCGGATACCGCGTTCCGCCTCGGCCGCATGACCATGATTGAGGGCGACGCTCCGACCTCCGCGACGATGCCTCCGGCCGCCACGGCCCTTGGCGACCCCATTCTCCTGCCGCAACCCAAGACGTGCACATGGACCGGCCAGGCGCCTTTCGCGGCACGGGGGAAGCACACGCTCCACCTGGCGAGCGACGCCTCGGCCCGGACGGCGAGGACGGCGGAGGTCTTCGCCGACCAGTATCTCGGCTACACGGGCGTGCGGCTGCCGGTGGCACGGTTCGGCGACGCGTTCCCGAAAACGGGCATCGTGCTGCGCGTGGCACCGTCGGCAGCGACCGCGGACGGCGGGAAACCGCCCGAAAAGCAGGGGTACCGCCTGGAGGTCGAGCCGAACCGCGTCGTTATCACCGGCACCGACGAGCCGGGCCTCTACTACGGGACGATCACGTTCTTCCAGTTGCTTCGTAGCCCGATGCGGATCACGGCCCGCATGGACGTGCCGTGCGTTCGCATCGCCGACTGGCCCGACACCCTCCACCGCCTGGTGCGGCTGGAACATCCGCACCATTTCCGGGGCCATACGCTGGGCGACGACCGCGGGATCGCCTACCTCATGGACTGGGCCGACCGCTTCGTGGCGGGCACGAAGTCGAATGTCCTCTTCATCGACCTCTCGGCCCTGGTCCGTTATAGCCGCCGGCCGGAATTCAACGGCAGCGAGCGGATCTACTCGCTGGACGACCTCCGCCGGTTTGGCGACTTCTGCCGCGACCGATTCATCGACCTCTGCCCCGCCTTTCAGGTGGGCGGACACGCCACCTGGTGGCTCACCGTGGGGTACCATCCGGAACTGCGCGAAAAGGGCTGGCGCAGCCAGGCAGACGTCACCCACCCCGACCACGATCCCATCGTGCTCGACTGCATGCTCGACACCATCGAGGCCTTGAAGCCGGCCTACCTGAGCCCGAAGAGCGACGAGTGGTGGCACGGCGCGAAGGACGGCGAAACGCCCGACGAGCAGCTTCGCGGCAAGACGCGGGCCCAGGCGTTTCTCGATTTCCACCGCACCCTCAACCGCTTCCTCAAGGCCCACGGCGTCCGCATGATGGTCTTCCACGACATGCTCACGCCGTACCATAACGGCCGGCGCTTCGACCTGTATCACATCATCGACGCGTTCCCGAAGGACACGATCATCAACCTGTGGAGCGGCCGCGAGGCGGCGCGCGACATCGCCTACTTCAAGGCCCACGGTTTCACCGTGTGGACGAATGGGACGGGGTTTTTTACCCTCCCGCCCCACCTCGAAGCCCAAGTCGGCGGCATCGGCAAGGGCCTGTACTCGTTCGGCAACGACCGCGGTGGCCTGCTGGACGAAGACTCGGACCTCTCCTCGATGGCCTACGTCCTTCGCACGGCCGACTATGCGTGGACCCACGCCCGCCGCGGCCCATGGAGCGGTGAGTACTTGACGACCGTTCGACACCTGCTGGCCGTCGGGCCCAACCCTCACGCCGGTGTAACGGTTCAGCCGATTGACCTGTCGCCCGCGCTCACGCACGGGTTCGACGCGTTTCTAAAACAGATGAGGCCCGAAGCCACCGGCAACGAGAAGGCCCCGGTCGACCTTCCGGCGGGTACGCAGGAAATCGGCTTCGTGCCGATGCGCCTGGCCGACCCACCTGCCAGGAACTGCCTCGTCCTGGGCCAAGGCGCCAGCCCGGTTGACCTCCCGGTAACCGGCCGCTATGCCTCGCTCGTTTTCCTGCACACGGCGTTCGTGAACAACCCGGCCGATCCGGCCGTCGGCGGCGCCCGGAAGCGCAAGTGGCTGTACGGTTGGCCCTGCGGCCGGTACGTGGTCCATTACGCCGACGGTAAAGCCGTCGCACTGAATGTTCGCCTGGGGATGAACGTCAAGCGGTTCGATACCGAGCCTGCCAATCGCGCGACCAACGAGAACCGCTTCGTCCACACCCTCGGAGACTCGCGCGGCGGCACCGTGCACCTCTACCAGTGGGAGTGGGTAAACCCGCGTCCGGACGAACCGATAGCGCGGGTGGCCGTCGAGGCGCCGCGCGAACTCGACGTAACGCTCGCCCTGCTGGCCATCTCGGGCCGCGCGGTGCGGTCGCCGTAAGTTCCTCCCGCGCGAAACATCGACCGGGCCGGCGGGTTAAAACTCTGTCCACCACCCCCCGACTCTGGTACCGTTAGGCGATGCACGCGGCTCGGAAAGGAACGCCCGCATGAAATGCCTTTCGCTCCTGGCAGCTGCCGCGCTCCTCCTGCTGGCGCCCCTGCCCACCCGCGCCGCCGAGGCCATCGCCACCGTCACCGTCGAAGCCGGCGTGCACGACCGCCTGGATACCCCCATCTGCGTGACCCTACCCGAGGCCGCCAAAGCGTGGGGGCCGGTCTACCTAACGGATGCCACCACTGACCGGGCGGCCGCAATCCCCGCCCAAGCCGACGCCGGCCATCCGCCACGCCTCGCGTTCATCCTGCCGACCAAGGTCCCGACCCGTACGTCGCGAACGTTCCACGTGTGGCAGGCCCACAAGGCACATCCGCGGCACGTGGCGGCCACCGAAGCCGAAGGGCGGCTCGACGTCAGCCTGCGCGGCAAACCCGTCCTGCGGTACCACAAGGCGCAGACGAAACCGCCGGAGGGCGTCGAGGCGAGGTTTGCCCACGAGGCGTACATCCACCCTGCCCACACCCCCGCCGGCCACGTGGTTACCGACGATTACCCGCCGGACCACAAGCACCAGCGCGGCATCTGGTTCTCGTGGACCAAGACCGAGTTCCAGGGCCGGCACCCCGACTTCTGGAACCTCGGCAAGCAAACCGCTTACACGCGCTTTGCGCGGATGGGCCCGACTGCCAGCGGCCCGGTCTTCGCACGGTTCAGCCCCATCCACGAGCACTTCGATCTCAAGACCCCCGGCGGGCCGAGGGTGATTCTGACGGAGGATTGGACCGTCCGCGTGTGGAACGTCGGCGGCCCGGCCAACGCCTACTACATGTGGGACCTCACGAGCCGCCAACGCTGCGCCGGCGACGCCGTCCACCTGCCTAAGTACCACTACGGCGGCCTCGGCTACCGCGGGCATCGCGACTGGCTCAACGAGGTCACCATGACGACCTCCGAAGGCAAGACCCGCAAGGACGGTAACGAGTCGACGGCCCGGTGGCTGGACGTGTCGGGCCCGCTCGACGGCGCGCGGGCGGGATGCCTTATCCTGATTCACCCGTCCAACTTCCGCTATCCCCAGCCGCTGCGGCTGAACCCAAACCAGCCGCAGATTTGCGTTGCCCCGTCCCAGGGCGGGCCGTGGGACATCGTGCCCGGCGACGAGTACGTCTCGCGGTACCGTTTCGTCATCCACGACGGCCCGGTCGACAACGCTACGGCCGAGCGTCTATGGGCCGACTTTGCCGAGCCGCCCACCGTCAAGGTTGCCTTGACCAAGGCGGCGGCCGAGGTTGGCCCCGCCAACGGTCACCCGCTGAAGGTCTGCATGATTTCCGGGGCGGCCGAGTACAAGGCCAAGGAATCGTGCGCGGCCTTCAAGGCGCTTCTCGAGAAGCAGGGCCGCGTCGTGTGTACGCACCTGTCGAGCACCGACAAAGCCACCTCGCTACCGGGCCTGGAGGCGTTGAAGGACGCCGACGTCCTGTTCGTCTTTCTCCGCCGCAACACGCTGCCCGAGGACCAACTCCGGATTATCCAGGACTGGTGCAAGCGCGGCCGGTCCGTCGTAGGCGTCCGGACCGCCAGCCACGCCTTCCAGAACTGGCTTGCGTTCGACAAGGCCGTTCTCGGCGGCAATTACAATGGCCATTACGGCCACGGACCTGTTGCCAGCGTACACCTTGTGGACGAGGCCAGGGGCCATCCCGTTTTGGCAGGCGTCCGGCCATTCCAATCCGCGTACTCGCTGTACAAGAACACGGGACTCGCCGGCGACGTTACGGTGCTGGCCACCGCCACCGCCAAGGGCCAGACGGAGCCGGTCGCCTGGACCCGCGTCCAGAACGGCGGCCGGGTATTCTATACGTCACTTGGCGGCCCGACGGATTTCCAGAACCCGGACTTTCAGCGGATGCTCACGAACGCGGTGTTCTGGGCAGCGAAACGGGTTCCCGGACGGCGCTGAGACCCGTGCTGCGCTGCGCAGCCCAGGGGAACGATGCATCCATGCCAACCCGCCCGACCATGACGCGCCGCACGCTGTTGAAGGGCTTCGCTGCCGGGAGCCTTCTCGGCCCGGCAGTCGTTTCTTCAACGGCCCTCGGCCAGGGCGATGGTCCGCCTCCTAGCGAGCGGATTCACGTGGGGTTCATCGGCATCGGCGGCCAGGGCGGCGGGCACCTGACCGGAGGCCCCTGGTCGATCCAGGGCGGCTTCGTGGCCCGGGCCGACGTCCACGTCCCGTGCGTCTGCGATGTCGACGCCCGTTTTCGCAACAACGCCAAGGCGCGCGTCGAGCAGGCCTACGCCGCGCGCTTCACCAAGGGCACGTACAAGGGGTGCGACGCGACCGCCGATTTCCGGGAGGTCCTTGGCCGCAGCGACGTGGACGCGGTGCTCATCGCGACCCCCGACCACTGGCATGCCATCATCTCGTGCGAGGCGGCCCGCGCCGGCAAAGACGTTTACTGCGAAAAGCCAATGACGCGCGATATCGCCGAGGGACGCGTCATGGTCCGCACCATCCGCCGGACCGGCTGCATTTTCCAGGTGGGCACGCAGCAACGGTCGTCTCAGTACTTCCAGCTGGCGATCCGCATGCTGCGGCAAAACCTGATTGGCGACATCAAGACCGTGCACGTGGGCGTGGGCGGCCCCAGCACCGCCATGTGGCAACCCGCGGTGCCCGTTCCGGATGGGCTCGACTGGAACTTCTGGCTCGGGCCGGCCCCGTGGCGGCCGTTCAACCCGGCGTACCACCCCGGTGGATTCCGCAACTGCCGCGACTTCTCGGGAGGCGGAATGACCGACTGGGGCGCCCACCACTTCGACATTGCCCAGTGGGGACTGGGCATGGACGGCTCCGGGCCCATCGAAATCTACCCGCCCGACGGCAAAGACTTCACGACCCTCACGTACCGCTACGCCAACGGCGTATGGATGTACCACGGTGGCGCGAACGGCATTCTCTTCACCGGTTCGGACGGCAAGATCGAGGTCAACCGCGGGTATCTTCGGACGTGGCCCGCCAACCTTCGGCTCCGGGCCATGGCCCCGGCCGACCAGTTCGGTCGCGGAAGCCTTGGCCACGCCGGCAACTGGCTCGAGTGCGTGCGAACCCGCCAAAACCCCGTTACGCCGGTCCAGGTCGGTCACCGGTCCGTCTCCGTGTGCCACCTGGGTAACATCGGGTACTGGCTGAAGCGGCCGCTGACGTGGGACCCGGTCCGGGAGGATTTTGTGGGCGACCCGTCGGCCTCGCGATGGCTCGACCGGCCCAAACGCGCCCCGTGGCGACTGACCGGCTAGCAAGGCCCGACGCGGGCGGCACGGCACGCAGGCAACAGCACCGTTCAACCCGAAAGGAAGCGACCCATGGCTCGACCCCCGTTCCTTCGTCGGCGGACGTTTCTGAAGCGTACGGCGGCACTGGCCGCTGCGCCTTACATGATCACGTCGACGGCTCTCGGCGCGCCCGGCCGTCCCCCCGCAAGCGGCCGCGTGACGCTGGGGCACATCGGCGTCGGGGGCCAAGGCAGCGGCCTGCTGCGCGGCTTTCTGGGACTCGATGAAGGCCGGAGCGTGGCCGTTTGCGATCCCATCCTGAAACGCCGCCAAGCCGCGGCCGACCGCGTCAACAAGCACTATAATTCGGCCGACTGCCAGGCCTACCAGGATTTCCGCGAGTTGCTCGCTCGCAAGGATATCGACGCCGTCGTTATCGCCACGCCAGACCACTGGCACGTGCCCATCGGCCTGGAGGCCGTCGGCGGTGGGAAAGACATCTATGTGGAGAAACCCCTCGGCATCAGTGTGGCGCACGACCAGGCCATGCGCGAAGCCGTCCATCGGTACGGCGCCATCTTCCAATACGGCACGCAGCAGCGCAGTTTCAACACCCATTGCGCCTTGGCGTGCGAACTGGTCCGCAACGGCTACATCGGCGACCTGAAGGCCATCCACGTGGTGGCTCCCGACGGCGCAACGGGCGGCAACCCCGCGCCGCAGCCCGTCCCGGAAGGTCTGGATTACGGCATGTGGCTCGGCCCGGCGCCGGTGGAGCCGTACACGCACGACCGGGTGTTCGGCGTTGGCCGGTGGCACATCTACGATTACGCCATTGGGTTCATTGCCGGGTGGGGCGCCCATCCGCTCGACATCGCCCACTGGGGGTACCCGCACGTTCCTGTCGAGGTCCAGGGCACCGGTCTGATTCCGACCAAGGGGCTGTTCGACACGGTCGTCCATTGGGACGTACACGGCCGGTACGCCAGCGGCGTCGAGTTTACCCTGAAAGCCGGGCGCGACAAAACCACCTTCGTTGGCACCGAGGGGTGGGTCGCGCCATCGCGCGGCGGCATCCAGGCGGAACCGGCGTCGCTTCTGAAAGTCACGATCCGGTCCGACGAGGTCCATCTGCTCCAGGACCGCCATCATTACCGCAACTTCCTGAAGGCCGTTTTGGCACGTCGGACGCCCGCCAGTGACATTGACTCGGCCGTTCAGTCTGACATCATGAGCCACCTTGGCGACATCGCCATCCGCACCGGCCACACCATTCGGTGGGACCCGGCCAAGGAGGCAATCGTCGGGGACGACGCCGCCAGCCGCATGCTCAGCCGGCCCCTCAGGCCGCCATGGCATCTCTGATGGCCTGAACACGCGTTTTGCCAATTGACGCCGATGCTCCGTGGAACCATGAGTCAGGAGGCGTACCGATGAAGCCGATGAACCGACTCACTCGCCGGAGATTCCTTGGCGCCGTCTCGACAGCGGCGTTGGCCGGCCCGCTCGTCGTTTCGGCCCGCACCCTGGGCGCCGAAGGCGCCCGCCCCCCCAGCGACCGTATCGGCGTGGCCAGCATCGGTATCCGCAACATGGGCGGCAGCCACCTGCGCGGACTCGTTCGCAACGCGAACGCCCAGATGGTGGCCCTGTGCGACGTGGACTACCACGTCCTCGAGGCCGGCACCAAAACCGTCAATACGGCGTATGCCGAGCGGAAGCGCAGCGGCACGTTCGCCGGCTGTTTCCAGACGCGAGACTTCCGGGAGATTCTGCACCGGCCGGAGATCGACGCCGTCGTCATCGCCGTACCCGACCACTGGCACGCGGCCATCGCCATCGCTGCCTGTGAAGCCGGCAAGGATGTGTACTGCGAGAAGCCGATGAGCCTGACCATCGGCCAGGGCAAGGCCATGGTCCGGGCCGTTCGCCGCACCGGCCGCGTTTTCCAGACGGGTACGCAGCGGCGGTCATCGTCGCGCGCCCGGCACGTGTGCGAACTCGTGCGCAACGGGCGTATCGGCCGCCTCCAGCGTATGACGTGCGGCGTGGGCGGCTGGAACCGTGAGTGTGAGGCCTCCTGGACACCCGAGCCCGTGCCGCCCGAACTCGATTACGACATGTGGCTCGGCCCTGCGCCCTGGGCCCCCTACCACCACCTCAGGTGCCACTACTCTTTCCGATTCGGCCTGGACTACTCGGGCGGCCAGTTGACGAATAACGGTGCCCACTGGGCCGACATGGGCCAGTGGGCCATTGGGGCGGACGGCTCCGGGCCCGTCGAGGTCGAAGGCACCTGCGATTGGCCCAAGACCGGCCTCTTTACCGTTCCGAGGAACATCAACGTGACGGCCACGTACGCCAATGGCGCCCAACTCAACTTCCAGGACAGCGGCGGCGTTCCGAAGTTTCACGGCACGAAGGGGTGGGTCGATCTGGAATCCCGGTCCGACGTGCCCGGGCTCGTCGATTCGGTGATCGGGGCGGACGAGGTTCGCCTGTATCGATCCGGCGGCGGCCACATGGACAACTTCCTGGCGTGCATTCGGACCCGCCAGGAACCGGCCGCCCCCGTCGAGGTGGGCCACCGGTCCGCCACGGTGTGCCACCTGGGCGTGCTTGCGATGCGCCTTGGCCGCAAGGTACGCTGGGACCCTGTCGCCGAGCAGTTCATCGACGACCCGGAAGCCGCGCGCCTCGACTGCCGCGCCATGCGGGCGCCATGGCAGGTTTGACAAACCCGCTTCCGTCGCGCACAATCTCCGGGACCATTTGACCGCACCGCGAGCGCGGGGGAGACCATGGCAAAGCAGCAAATCCGTAGCGGCATCATTGGGGCCGGCTTCTCGGCCGGCTTCCATTACGAGGCCGTCGGGCGCATCGCCGTTGTCGACGCCAATGTCGTTGGCGTCTTTGCTGCCGACACCGACCAGGCGCGGGCCTATGCCCAGGCGCGCGGCATCCGGTGCTTCGAAAGCCGCGACGCGCTCCTTGAGGCGGTGGACCTCGTCCACGTGTGCGCCCCTGTGGCGTTCCACGAAGAGATTACCGTCGCGGCCCTTCAGGCCGGCAAGAACGTCATCTGCGAGAAGCCGCTGACGGGCTACTGCGGCGACGGGGCCGACACCTTCCACGGCGACACGTTCCCGAAGGAAACGGCGCTCGCCGAGGCCCTGGCGAGTATCCGCCGGATGCTCGACGCCGAGGCCGCCAACGACGGCCGCATCTTCTACGCCGAGAACTGGGTGTACGCCCCCGCCATCCAGAAGGAACGCGAGATCCTGGAGAAAACGGGTGGCCAGATCCTGTGGATCCACGGCGAAGAGGCTCACAGCGGGTCGCACGCTCACACGTACGCCTTCTGGAAGTTCAGCGGCGGCGGCGTGATGATCGGTAAGGGGTGCCACCCCCTGACGGCGGCCCTGTACCTGAAGCGCGTTGAAGGCCGCACGCGCGATGGCCAACCCATCCTGCCCAAGACCGTCACCGCCCGGACGCATGCCCTGACGCGGATGGCGACCTTCCGCGACGAGGGCCACATCCGCGCCAACTACCACGACATCGACGACTTCTCACTCATGCACGTCGAGTTCACGGACGGGTGCGTGGCCACGATCTTTGCCTCCGACATCATCCTGGGCGGCATTCACAACTGGCTCGAAGTGGCCGCCAACAACCACCGCGTCATCTGCAACATCAACCCGAACACCGCCATGCAGGCGTACAATCCGGTCGAGGCCAACTTTGCCGACGTCTACGTCGTCGAGAAGACCGGCACCAAGCAGGGATGGTCGTGCCCCAGCCCAAACGAGGACTGGTTTACCGGGTACCCGCAGGAGATGGAGGCGTTTTACCGGGCCTCCGCAACCGGCGACCCGGTTCAGACGGACTCCCGCCTGGCCGCCGATACGATTTCGACGATCTACAGCGCGTACGTCTCGGCCGAGCGGCAAGGCGCCGCCGTCCCGGTCCAGACGTTCTGACTCAGGTATTGAATCGCCGTTTCAGCCGGCAGGCCAGCGCATGCCGGTATCGCCCCGCGCCTGCAAAGGTAAAAGCCCATGCCCGATACAGAACGTGCCTCCGCCGACGCCGCGACGGCCGGCGACCCGCAGGTCCTGAAAGACCGCCGACTCATCCTGGAGGCCAAGGCCAAGGGCAGCCTCGCCACGCTAGTGGCCTACGTGCGTCTCTCGGGCCCCGGGTGGCTTCAGAGCGCGATCACGCTGGGTGGCGGGTCGCTCTCGAGCAGCCTGTACCTTGGCGTGCTGGCGGGGTTCAGCCTGCTGTGGCTCCAGCCGCTCGCGATGATCATCGGCATCATCATGCTCAGCGCCATTGCCTACGTGACGCTCTCGACGGGCGAGCGGCCGTTCCAGGCCATCAACAAGCACGTGAACCCGGTCCTGGGTTGGGGCTGGCTCGTCGCCACGCTGATGGCCAACTGCGTGTGGTCGCTGCCCCAGTTTGCCCTGGCGGCCAAGGCGTTTCGTCAGAACCTGGTGCCCAGCGTCTTCGGGGCGACCGTCATGGCGCCGAACGTCGCGAACGGCATCATCGTCGGGTCCATCGCGCTGCTCTGCATTGTCATGGTCTACTTTTACGACCGCGGCGGCTGGGGCGTTAAGCTCTTCGACATCATCCTCAAGGCCATGGTCGGCATCATCGTGGTTTCGTTTTTCGGCGTGGTCGTGTACATGAGCGCCAAGGGCGCCCTGGATTGGGGCGCCATCGGCCGCGGCTTCATGCCGGACATTACGCTCCTGTGGTCGCCGGCCGACACCTTCGCGCCTTACCTGGGCCAAGTGGCGGAGGCGTACCGCGCGTTCTGGTCGGACATGATCGTGACCGACCAACAGGATTCGCTGGTGGCGGCGGCCGCAACGGCCGTCGGCATCAACATGACCTTCCTCCTGCCCTACTCGATGCTGAGGAAGGGCTGGAACCGGGCGTTCCGCGGCCTGGCCGTCTTCGACCTCTCGACGGGGCTCTTCGTGCCGTTCATCCTGGCCACCGGCTGCGTCATCATCGCGTCCGCCTCGCGGTTCCACACCACCCCGGCCGTCCACTTCCCAAAGGCCGAGACCCTGCCCGCCGTCGTCCGGGTCCTTGAGGCCCCCGAGTTTGCTGACCTGGACGACGAAGCCAAACGCAGCCGCCTTCGGGCCATTCTCGACAACGGCTACGTCGACGAGGAAGCCAACCCGAGCGTCACCGAAGAACCGCTAGCCGCGTGCGTGACCGGACAAATCCTCAAGGCCGTCGGCGACCCCAACGTGGCCGGTCAGAGCGCGGCGGCCCGTCGCAATACCGTGTCCGACCTGCTCCTGGGCGCCGACCTGGGCGCCGTCAAGGCCTACCGCGTGGGCGCGCTGAAGCGCGTGAAGCAGGAGAAAGGCGCCGACGCGTACGCCGCCGCCATCGCCGGCACCCATCCCGATACCGTCAAGGCCAAGGAGGACGCGCTCATTGCGTCGCTGCCGCTGGCCGACCGCCGCATGGCCGCCATGCTCGTCCGCCGCGACAACATCCACCTGGCCACCTCGCTGGAACCGCTTACCGGCCGTCTCCTGGCCCACTACGTCTTTGGCATCGGCGTGGTGGGGATGGCTGTCTCGAGCATCATCATCCTGATGCTTATCAACGGTTTCTGCGTGTGCGAGGCGGTGAACCGCCCGAGCCGAGGCTGGCTGTACCGGCTTGGGTGCCTGATGCCAATCATCGGCATCCTGGGGCCGTTCATCTGGTCCGGGGCGGCACCCTACCTGGCGTTGCCGACGTCGGTCTTCGGGTTTATCCTGATTCCGATTGCGTACACCACGTTCGCCCTGCTTCTAAACCAGCGAAAACTCCTGGGCGACAACATGCCCCGCGGCGCCAAACGCTGGGTGTGGAACGTCCTGATGGCGCTCGGCGTCGTCATCGTCCTCATTGGCAGTTTCTATAAGGCCTGGGACAAAACCGAACACAGTTTCCTGGGCAGCGGGTGGTTTGGCGTGGGCGCGATTCTGGCGTTCATCACGGCCGCCGTTATCGTACACTTTGTCCGCAGAGCCAAAGGCAAGGAAACCCTCCTGTGAACCAGGCCCAATGGGATACGCTGGTGGCCGTCGTCGACGGGAAGCGTGTGGCCCCCGTGCCGGTAGCGTTCATCATCGACAGCCCCTGGCTGCCGAATTGGGCGGGCATGAGTCTACTCGATTACTTCGCCTCCCCGGCACGCTGGCTCCAGGCCAATCGCCAGGCCATCGACCGGTTCCCCGATGTCATCTTCCTGCCGGGGTTCTGGTCGGAGTATGGCATGTGCACGGAACCATCGGCGTTTGGCAGCCGGCCGGTGTGGCATGAGAACGAGTTCCCGTACGCCGAACCCGTTTTCGCAAGCGCCGCCGACGCCGCCAAGGCCATCCGGCCGAACCCGGCCAAGCACGGTCTTCCGCCGCTCGTGCTGAAACGGTTGGTTCACGCGCGTCCGGCCATCGAGGAAACCGGCCACGCCATCCGCTTCGCCGTGGCCCGCGGGCCGCTCAACGTGGCGGCCTTTCTCCTCGGCAACACCGAGTTCCTGATGGCGTTGAAACTGGAGCCCGACCGCGTTCACACGCTGCTGGAAACTGTCACGACGTTCCTGGTCGACTGGCTGCGGCTCCAGGCCCAAACGCTCACGACGATCGACGGCATTTTCCTGCTCGACGACATCGTCGGCTTTCTTGGCGGCGACGACTTCGAAACGTTCGCAAAGCCCTACCTGGAAAAGGCGTTCGGGGCGTTCGACGCGCGCATCCGTTTCTTCCATAACGATGCCCCCGGCCGCGTATGTGCCCCGCACCTCGCGGACATCGGCGTGAACCTCTTTAACTTCGCGTACAACCACTCGTTTGCCGAGATGCGAAAGTGGACGGACGGCCGGGTGGCCCTGCTCGGCAACATCCCGCCACGCGATGTCCTGGCCAACGGCACGCCCGACGACGTCCGGGCAGCCGTGGCGGCCGCCATTCAGGATGCGGGCGACACGACCCGCCTCATCCTCTCCTGCGGCGGCGGCATGCCTCCGGGGGTGCCCACCGAAAACATTGAGGCGTTCGCCGAGGCGGCCCGCCCGTAACTGATTCGACGTTGCCCTCCGCCCTTTCGTGGGTTAGAGTCCTGGTACCATTGACGCCGAACGCCCTGGCTAAGGAACCGTTGATGAGCGTATCTCGCCTATCGCGTCGGACCTTCCTGGCGGCCTCCGCCGGGGCGGCGAGCCTGGCGGCCGCACGCGCCTTGGCAGCGCCGCCCGCCAGGCTTCGCTACGAAGAGCAGCCCCAGGACGGCCGCATCGCCCTTTTCGAGGGCAACGATCCCATTCTCGTGTACAACTACGCCGACCGATTACCGGCGGGTGTGCCCGAGCGGTATCGGCGGGCCTGCTACATGCACCCCGTCTACGCGCCCGACGGCACCGTCTTAACCGACGACTTCCCCAAAGATCACTACCACCATCGGGGCATCTTCTGGTCCTGGCCGCGTATGAAGGCGCGCGGCAAGGCCGTCCAGACGTGGCACCTGGAGGGCATCCATCAGAAACACCGCCAGTGGCTCAAGCGGTTTGTAAGCTCCGGCGCGGCCCACCTCGACGTCGTCAACGAGTGGCGGCTCGACGACGGCACGTGTGTCGGTCGCGAAACCGTACGCACCACGGTTTACCCCGCCGACGCCGTTGGGCAGGCCATCGACGTTGCCCTGACGTTCGAGGCCATCGGCGGGCCGGTCGAACTCCTCGGCGCTGCCGGCAAGGGTTACGGCGGGTTCTGCTTCCGCTTTGCCCCGCGAGAGGACACCGTCCTGACCACCGACGCCGGCGTCCAACCCAAGGACAGCAATAACGAGACGCCCGCGTGGGCCGACCTCTCGGCCCGGTTCGGCGGCAAGGCCGGCATGAGCGGCGCCGCCATCTTCGTCCACCCGGCCTCCAGTCCCAAACCCAGGGGCTGGACGCTGAGGCACTACGGGTTCCTCGGGCCTTCGTGGCCGCACCTACAACCGTACACCCTGCAGCCGGGTGTGCCTGTTACACTCCGGTACCGCGTGTACGTGCATCGCGGCAATGCGACCGCAGGCAAAGTGGCGGAGGCATACGAGCGATACACAGGGGCACCTGCGCCGGTTACATAAGCGGGTGGCATGGCCACGGTAGCGTGGCCGTCGGTCCTCGATTCAGCATGGCCACCCAACGCCGCCTGGCCATGCCGCTGTGCGAAACAGCCTATAGACGCCCCCCGTGCAGCGGGTATCATAGGGGTGTGCCGACCCGCGGGCCCGGACAGCCGACGGCGTCCGGCCGCCGTCGCGCAAGGCAGGCGAGCAAACACGGGAGCCGCACCATGACCCAGGCCACCGGCTGGACGCGCCGGACCTTCCTCCGATCGACAACGGCTGCGGCCCTAGCGGCGCCGCTGGTCATTCCGGCCACGGCCCTCGGCGCGGAGGGCCGGCCGCCCCCCAGCGAACGGATTGCGACCGCCACGATCGGGTTCCGGAGCCGGGGCGGGTCGCACGTGGGCGCCATGCTCGGCAACAAGGATTGTCAGGTCGTCGGCCTGTGCGACGTGGACTACAGCGTGTTGCAGAATGGCGAGAAAAAGGTGAACGCCGCCTACGCCGACCAGATGAAGACGGGCACGTACAAGGGGTTGTTTACGACGCGCGACTTCCGCGAACTCCTGGCGAGGCCCGACCTCGACGCCGTGACCATCGGCACGCCCGACCACTGGCACGCCGCCATCACCGTCGCCGCCGCCAGGGCCGGCAAGGACGTTTACTGCGAGAAGCCAATGAGCCTGACCATTGCCGACGGTCGGGCCATGGTCACGGCCATCCGCCGATACGGCCGCGTGTTCCAGAACGGCAGCCAGCAACGCTCCGACGGGCGGTTCCGGTTCGGCTGCGAGCTCGTCCGCAACGGCTACATCGGCGAACTGAAACGCATTGAGGTTGGCCTCCCCGGCAACAACAAGCATTGCGGCCCGACCTGGACGCCGGAACCCATTCCCCCCGAATTCGATTACGACATGTGGCTCGGCCCTGCGCCCTGGGCCCCCTACCACAACCAGCGGTGCCACTACCAGTTCCGCTTCATCCTGGACTACTCCGGCGGCCAGGTAACCAACTGGGGCGCCCACCACCTGGACATCGCCCAATGGGGCAACGGCACGGACGCGACCGGGCCCGTCGAGATCGTCGGCAACGGCACGTTTCCCGAGAGCGGCCTCTTTACGACCGCCACCAAGGTCGACTTCACGTGCACCTACGCCAACGGCGTAACGCTGCAGTGTAAGACGGGCGGCAGCGGCACCAAGTTCATCGGCACGGAGGGGTGGGTGTTTGTTCGTCGCGGCCACATCAGCGCCGAACCGGCCTCGATCCTCAACGTGACGATCGGTCCCAACGAGGTGAACCTGTACCGGTCGCGGCACGGGCACATCGGCGACTGGGTGGAGTCGATCCGCACGCGCGAGGACGCCGCCACCCCCGTCGAGGTAGGGCACCGCTCGGCCTCCATCTGCCACCTCGGCAACATCGCCATGCTGCTTGGCCGAAAGGCGCGATTCGACCCGACAACCGAGACGTTCCCGGGCGACGACGAGGCCAACGCGATGCGCGCGCGTCCGGCCCGTGCCCCCTGGCCCATTTACTGAGTTGGCGCGGCCCTGGCGAACCCGCCTGGCTGTGCCGTACCGATGAGGAGACGACGCATGACAGTCCGCTTGGCAGTGCTAACCGCGGCCCTCGCCGCCGCCGTGCTCCTTCTTCCCGGGCCGGCTGCCCGGGCGGCCGACGAGCCGAGTACCGCCAACGGCCCCATCCGTGCCGTCGTCGTAACGGGCGGCCACGGGTTCCAGAAGGAACCGTTTCTGGAGGTGTTCAAAGGCCACGATGGCCTCACCGCCACGCACGTCCACCTTCAGGACCACAGCGAACTCTTCGAGGACACCACTGAATGGCCGTACGACGTGATCGTCCTGTACAACATGACGCAGAAGATCTCCGAGACGCGGCGACAGAACTTTCTGGCCCTGCTCAACAAGGGCGTCGGGCTCGTGGCCCTGCACCACTCCCTTGCCGCCTGGCAGGAATGGCCCGCGTTTGCCCAGATTATCGGCGGGCGTTTTTTTACGACCCCCGACACCGTGGCCGGCACTAAGTACGAGAAGTCCGGCTGGAAACACGGCCTCGACTACACCGTCCACGTCCAGGACCCGAGCCATCCGATTACGCGCGGCATGAAGGACTTCACGATTCACGACGAAACGTACTGCCGGTACTGGGTCAGCCCGAAAGCCCACGTCCTTCTAACAACGGACGAGAAAACCAGCGACAAGGTCATCGGCTGGACGTGCCCGCACCCGAAGACCCGCGTGGCGTACATCATCAACGGTCATGACGCCAAGGCGTACGCCAACCCGAATTATCGCACCCTCGTGACCCGGGCGATTCGTTGGGCCGCCGGCAAACGGCATTAGCCCTGCAACACGACGTGCCATGCGGCGGGGCTCCTGACCGATTGCGCAGGATGGCGTTGCCGCCTTGCAGGCCTTGACGAGTTATATTGAGGGAAAAGCTCATGCATGACCGCCGACTGACCCGCCGCCGCTTCCTGGGCACGGCCTCTGCCGCTGCCGCCGGCCTCGTGCTTGCCCACCGGGCTGGCGCCGCCGAGCCTGCTCCCCCTGCCGATGCCATTCACGTGGCCATTCTTGGCGCGGGCACGCACGGGCGTCAGCTCCTGCGATACTGCCTGAAGATTCCGGGCGTTCGCTTCAAGGCCGTGTGCGACATCTGGCCGTTTTCGCAGACGTACGGCAGCCGGTTTCTGGCCGCCTACAAGCAGCCGGTCACGGTGTACGAGGACTACCGCGAGATGCTCGCCAAGGAGAAGGACCTTGACGCGGCCATCGTGGCCACGCCCGACTCCTTCCACGCCGAGCAGACAATCGCGTGCCTCGACGCCGGCCTCCACGTCTACTGCGAAAAGGAGATGCACCACACGCTTGACGGAGCACGGCGCATGGTCCAGGCGGCCCGCAAGGCCGGCAAACTGCTCCAAGTGGGCCGCCAGCATCGCTCCAACCCGCGGTACCACACGGCCCTGGACACCATTGATGCCAAGAAGGCCCTCGGGCGAATGGTCCACGTTGCGGGGCAATGGCACGGCCACGGGCGCGTGCCGTTCACCTGGAAGGAGAAGTACGAGATCGACCCGGCCGTCCTGAAGCGTTACGGGTACGCCTCGATGCAGGCCTTCCGCGACTGGCGATGGTCGAAGCACTTCTCGGCCGGCCCGATGGCGAACCTCGGCTCGCACCAGGTCGACGTCTTCAACTGGTTCCTGCACGCGCCGCCGAAGTCGGTCGTAGCCAGCGCCGGGCGCGATTACTACGACATCTACGACTGGTACGATAACATTGCCTGCCTCTTCGAGTGGGATTACACGTGGGACGGCACGACCAAAACCGTCCGGGGCGATTACGATATCGTGACCATGAGCGAGGACCAGGGCTTTTTCGAGGTGTTCACGGGCACCGAGGGCGCTCTTACCATCTCGGAGCACGAGAGCAAGGGCGGCCTGCGACGCGAGAAGGGCGCCCCATTCGCCGATTGGGAGAAAGACCTCGAAGGCGAAGGCCGCACCTATCCACCCATTCCTTACCCCGGCGACGCCAAACCCGTGCATCAGTACCACCTGGAGAACTTCTTCGACGCGATTCGAGGCAAGGCCAAGCTGACGTGCCCCGCCGAGGTCGGTTACGTTGCCACGGTCTGTGCGATGAAGGCGAACGAGGCTGCCGCCACCGGACGCCGCATCGCCCTGACACCGGAGGATTTCAAGGCTTGAGACACGCCTGATCCCGAAAGGAGGATCCCATGTCAGCCCAACGAACGTGCCTGTTTGCCTTGGTCGTCGGGCTACTCGTTGCGCCGGCGGCCAACGCCCTGGCCGCGGAAGCGACTGCCCGGAAAACCAAGCCCAAGGGCTTCCGGCCGCTCTTCAACGGTACGGACCTCTCCGGCTGGAAGGCTGACGAGAAAGCCAAGGCGCACTGGCGCATTGACGACGGTGTCCTGAAGTACGACGGCAAGAACACCCACCTCTGGACCCAGGAATCGTTCAAGGACTTCGTCCTGAAAGCCGACTGGCGGCTACCGGCAAAAGGCGACAGCGGCATCTACCTGCGCGGGTCATCGAAGGCCCAGTGCAACATTTGGGTCAGTGCCCTCGGCTCCGGCGAGGTCTGGGGATACCGCACGGACACGAAGCAGCCCGAGGAGGTCCGCAAGGCCTGCACGCCCAAGAAAGTGGCCGATAAACCCGTCGGCGAGTGGAACACTTTCATCATCACTATGAAGGGCGACCGCCTCACGGTCGTCCTGAACGGCGAGGAGGTCATCTCGACCGCCCAACTGCCCGGGGTTAAGGTGTCCGGCCCCATTGCCCTACAACATCACGGTAACCCGATCGAATTCCGCAACATCCTAATTCAGGAACTCAGCGCTACGACAAACCCGTAGACGAACCCCCGAACGGAAAGGTACCCTACGATGCATTCTGTTACACGACGCACGCTGGTAGTGGCCGTCCTTGCCCTGACCCTCGCCTGTGCCACCGGCGCCCGGGCCGAATTCACCCTCAAAGACACCCAGGGCGAGCACCTGGACGTCCTCTTGGACGGCAAACCCGTGGCACGCTACATGTACGCCCACGACACCTCCACCCCGGAGCGGCACCACGAGACGTACAAGCCGTACCTCCACATCCTGGACCCGGTGGACGGCCAACCCATCACGAAGGGCCCCGGCGGCAAGTACACCCACCACCGCGGCATCTTCATCGGCTGGCGGGCGACCACCGTCGAAGGCAAGTCGTACGATACCTGGCACATGAAACCCGGGGACCTGGTCCACCAGAAGTTCCTGAAGACCGAGGCCGGTCGCGCCAGCGCCACCGTCACGTCGCTCGTTCATTGGCTCGACGGCCAGGGCAACCCGCTCGTCATCGAGCAGCGGACGATGACGCTGCGCCCGGCGCCCACGGCCAGCGGCATCGTCGTGGTTGACTTCGCCGCGACTCTCACGCCGGCCGGCGCCGACGTCAACCTCAAGGGCGACCCCGAACACGCCGGCGTCCAGTACCGACCGCACAACGACGTCGTCGCGAACAAGTCGGCCAAGTACGTCTTTCCCAAGGAGAGCATTACCACCGCCAACGTCAAGAACGAGCGCGACATGCCCTGGGCAGCCCTGACGTACACGTTGCGCGGCCAGACGTACGCCGTCCAGTACATGAACCACCCCTCGAACCCCAAGGGCACGATTTACTCGGCGTACCGCGACTACGGCCGCTTTGGCGCGTTTTTCCAACAGAAGGTGGCCAAGGGCGACTCGCTCACCATCCGGTACCGCATCCTCATCGCGAAGGGCAACCTGCCGCCGCGCGCCACCCTCGACGCGTACTACCAGGCCTACGCCACACCGTAGGCCCTTGCACCCGTCGACGTGCCTCGGCCAGGGAGGTAAGCCATGAGCCTGCCACGCGGCCTGTGGGTGCTGCTGGCAGCGGCCGCGCTCATCGCGGCCGGTGGTTATTGCGCCCACGGCTTGGCGGCCCAGGCACCCTCCGGCCCGCTCCGCACCATGGTCGAGGCCGACTGGGACGCCCAGGAGAAACGGCTCGGCCGCCAGGCCGGATCGTCTGAATCCATCCGGGCGGCTTTGGCGCGCGGTGGCCGGCTCGTTGCGG
>Ga0272441_10002039_pt1 | contig 41928 bp, 35 predicted proteins | sample SSMProp6N_FD_193582 | JGI IMG/M metagenome (GOLD analysis project Ga0272441, IMG submission 193582) | Marine sediment archaeal communities from Little Sippewissett salt marsh, Falmouth, MA, United States - SSM-Prop-6N | ecosystem: Environmental > Aquatic > Marine > Wetlands > Sediment ...
GAAGAGGGGGGCCGTTATAAAGAAGGCCATGGGGAAATGGACCACCATGGGATGGGGGTGCCGCTTGAAGAAGGGATGGGCCTCCAGGAAGGTGAACAGCCAGTCCGGTATGGGCGGTTTCTCTGTACTCTCTTCGGCGGTGATAACGCCTGTCTGGGTGAACCTGTCCAGTACCTCCGCTCCATGGGGTGCCGCCGTCAGGGCATCGGAGAGGTCCTGACCGGCCTCGTGCCGGTTCATGTGCAGGCCCTTCTTCCACAGACGGCTTTCGCTGACGTCATAGACCTTCCCCTCCAGGGCGACATAGGCCGCCTTTCCCTCTTTTCCATTGTGTTCGGCCAGTTCACTGCCGGTGTATTCTTTCACGGGCGCCTCCTCTCGTGCAGTATCGGTGATATACCAAGGTCCTCTGCAGTATTCGGGGTATTCCTCTGAAAGGCGACGATCTGTTCCCGAACCGCCTTGCGGGGACCTGAAAATCGTTGTAATAAAATCCCATTGTAGAGATATTCATGCCGTCAGGCAAGAAAAACTTTGCCGACCGAGCGGTGTATTCGGATGTGGGTGGCCAACCCCGACCGGTGGAACGACTGTGCGCGGTGCATCTCGGTCTGTCCCTGGAACCAGAAGAATACCTGGTACCACAAGGCCGCCGTGGGGGTGGTGAAACGGTCGGCCATGGCGTGCCATGACGATTATGCCCTGCTGTCGAAACCCCTCAGCCTGTCCTGCACTATGTTCCCGTCAGGGCGATTTTTTTCTATACACGAGACAAGTAATCATGTAAACTTCAATTACAGAACTACAATATAAACGTAAACTCGAAACCCGCAGGCGAGTGAACCGATGGGTATAGACATTTCTGTTAACATCGGCGGTGAGGCCGGTCAGGGCATACAGACGGTGGGGACATTCATGGCGCAGGTCAGCCACAAGGCCGGTCTCTACGTCATGGCCATCAACGACTTCGAATCGCGCATCCGCGGGGGTCACAGCTTCTTCCAGATCCGCATCAGTGACGGGCCCATCCGGGCACCCCATCATAAGATCAATCTCCTCGTCGCACTGGACCGCGCTACCTTCGATCTCCATCGTGAACAACTCACCGACGATGCCGTCGTATTGATGGCCGACACGGCGGGAGGGGCCGAGGGGGTCCTGTCGATTCCCTTTGAGAAACTGGCGAAAGAGGCGGGGGGTGCCATAACGTCCAATACCGTCGCCGCCGGCGCGAGCCTTGCCATCCTGGGGACGCCCTTCGAGCTATTCAGCACCGTCCTTTCGGAACAGTTCGGAAAGAACCCCGATGTCTTAAAAATGAATCTCGCCGCAGCCGATCTGGGATACAAGTCGGTGGAGGGCGTCTCACTGAACACCGGCATTGCATGGGACTATGCCGAGCCCCGAGGGAGGCTCATCGACGGGTCACGGTCCATCGCCCTGGGGGCGCTGGCCGCTGACTGCCGCATGGCCGCCTTCTATCCCATGTCACCGGCGACGGGCGTGATGGCCAATCTGCGTTCCCAGTCGGGGGAATTCCCCATCGTCGTCGAACAGGTGGAAGACGAGATCGCCGCCGTGAACATGATCATCGGCGCCTCCTTTGCCGGCGTCAGGTCCATGACCTCCACATCGGGCGGGGGATTCTGCCTCATGACGGAGGGGCTGGGACTGGCCGGGATCACGGAGACACCCATCGTCATTGTCAATGCCCAGCGGCCGGGCCCGGCCACGGGGCTGCCGACGCGTACCGCCCAGGGAGACCTCCATTTCGTCATCAATGCGGCGCAGGACGAATTTCCCCGCTTCGTCTTTGCCCCGGCGTCGCCCGCCGAGGCCTATGAAACGACGACGCGGGCCTTTTACCTCGCCGAGAAATATCAGGTCCCCGCCATCATCATGGCGGATCACTACTTCTGTGAGGCGCTCTATACCGACGACGGGCCCTTTGACGTGCCCGAAGGGGTGGAACGCTTCGTGATCGACGGCGACAGTTCATACCGGCGGTTTGCCATGACACCCTCGGGGATATCGCCCCGGGCCTTGCCCTGCAGGGGCGATGCCCGCGTCATCGTCTCGGGCAATGAACACCTCGAAGACGGGCACATCAGCGAAGACAAGTTGAACCGGGCCGCCATGGTCGATAAGCGGCATGCCAAGCTGGCGGGCATGCTGGCAGAGATGAACCCGCCTCGTGGATACCATGAAGACAGTGAGCACCTCCTCGTGGGCTGGGGGTCCACGGAGGGTGCCATCGGGGAGGCCGTCGATATCCTGCGGAACGAGGGAGTGAAGGTGGGGAGCATCCACTTCAATGACCTCTGGCCCTTTCCCGCCGCGGCGACACAGCCGCTCCTGAAGGGGGCACGGAAATTCTTCATCGTCGAGCAGAATCGCACGGGCCAGCTGGGGAGGCTCATACGTCAGGAGACGGGGCTCAAGCACGCCGGTGCCATACTGAAATATGACGGCAGGCCCTTTTATCCCGTCGAGATAGTCGACGGCCTACGGCAATATCTGGGGTGAGAGCGTGGTCACGGTAGACGATTACTATTCCGATTTTGAAAACAAGTGGTGTCCCGGATGCGGAAACTTCGGGATCCTGGACGCCATGAAGGACGCCCTCGTCAAACTGGCGATCCCTCCCGAGAAGATACTGATCGTGTCGGGCATCGGCCAGGCGGCGAAGACACCCCATTTCCTCCAGTGCAACGCCTTTCACGGCCTTCACGGGCGGGCGCTTCCCGTGGCCACGGGTGCCAAGATGGCCAACCACGATCTCCATATCATCGTCAATTCGGGTGACGGCGACTGCTATGGCGAGGGGGGCAATCACTTCATCAGTGCCATTCGCCGGAACGTGGACCTGACGCTCCTCGTCCATGACAACAAGGTCTACGGCCTCACCAAGGGGCAGGCCTCGCCCACGTCGGATGCGGGGATGGTGACGAAGATGCAGCCCGAAGGGGTCATGATGGAGGCCTTCAATCCCCTGGCCGTCGCCCTCGTCCTGGGTGCGGGGTTCGTGGCCCGCGGCTTTTCGGGAAACAAGGAACACCTGAGCCGGCTCATACAGGCGGGGATGAGGCACAAGGGCATCAGCCTCATCGACGTCCTCCAGCCCTGTATCTCCTTCAACTCCGTCAATACCTACGGGTGGTACAAGAAACGGGTCTACGATCTCTTCGAGGAAGACCATGCCACCGACGATTTTGACGGGGCACTGCGACTGTCTCAGGAGTGGGGCGACCGCATTCCCATCGGCATCCTCTATCAGAAGGAAAAACCCGGTTTCACCGACCAGATCGCCACGTTGCAGAAAGGTCCCCTCGTCGATCGGGAGTATGATCCCACGCGGCTCCGGAAACTCCTCAATCCCTGAAACACCAGGGACACTTCACATATTTTTATCCGGTATCCAGGGAATCACGGGCCTGTCTCGTGATGGGATGGTGCATCTGAAGGCCATCCAGCGACTCATTGATCAGGGCCACATGCACCGCCTCGGGATTTCCCGGGAGCGGATCGCAGAGAGATTGGGTCTTCCACAAAAGACGATGTAGAACCATTTAGCCATGTTGGCAATGTCGCCAAAATGGCTAAAGACCGATTTGTCCCGTGGTTTCACCGTCGCCCGGGTTGCCGAACGGAACGGCTGGCGGCGAATATGTAGGCAGTGACACAGCTCCTGTGGGGTGACCAGCGGCGGGAGTATGCCAGTGCCTCCTCGGGGGAGAGGGGGGCGTCACGCCCGAGCAGCATTCCCAGTGAGCGTCGCAGGGCCAGGTCTCCCTGGGGAAAGACATCGGGGCGATTGAGACAGCGGAGCAGGACCCACTGTGCCGTCCAGGGTCCCACACCCCGCATGCCCGTCAGCGAGGCGATGACCTCCTCGTCGGAGAGCGCGGCAAGGTGTGTCAGACTTAATGCTCCCGATGTCGTGTCTGCGGCGACATCGACAATGAACCGTGACTTTTTGGTGCCCAGCTTGATGGCACGGAGCCCCGCTTCGCCCGCCTCCAGGATCGCCTCCGGTTGCGGGAAGGCGTGGTATGTATCGGCGGACGCCGTCAGGGATGCTCCATAGGTCTCGACGAAGAGGGTGCGCAGCATGTGGGCCAGGCCGGCATTGACCTGCTGCCCGATGATGGCAAAGACGAGGGCCTCCCAGAGGGAGGCGGCCTGCGGTATGTGCAACCCCCGCTGGTTTACGGCCAGCCCCTTCAGGACAGGGTCCTCGCGGGCCATCCGGTAAAAGGGGGCCAGATCCTGGTGGATTCCGAGGATATCGGCAATCCGGTCCCGGGCACGGGACAGAATCGCGTCGTTCACTGAGGTACCGGTAATCTCCAGTTCCAGTTCCGGCGAATCGATGGTGCCGCGGGAATATACGCGTGCAAGGCACACGTGATCGCCAAGGTCCAGGAGGCGCCGGAATGTGTCGTCATGGAAACGGTCGGCACCGCAATACCCGCGGAAATAGGTGATGTGATTTGCCGTTCTGTCAAAGTCATAAGGGGGGACCGGTGTCAGTGTCGTCGTCGCCTGCTCCATCGTGATCTTCCATTGTGGTATGCCCTCAGAGGGCGGTGTATGCCGCGCGATCAGTCACCAGGGACTGCACGGGGGATCCGGATACCTTCCAGCTCCAGCAGGGAAGTCTTCCGGTCCAGCCCCCCGCCATACCCCGTCAGTGAGCCATTGGAGCCGATAACCCGGTGACAGGGAACGACGATAGACAGGGGGTTGGTTCCCACTGCACCTCCCACGGCACGGGCGGCATGCGGCATGCCCAGTGCCGCGGCGACATCTCCATAACTGCGCGTCTCGCCCCAGGGTATGGTGAGAAGGACATCCCACACCCGGCGCCGGAAGGGGGTCCCGCGCAGATCCAGGGGAAGGTCGAAGCGGCGGCGCCTGCCGGTGAAATAGTCATCCAGCTGGTGTGCCATGTCGAAGGCCGGGGTTCCGCCGTATTCCAGGGTGATGTCGGGATGGGACAGGCGCCTGATGAAGCGGTCAAACTGTTTCACCGGTTTCAGGACGACGATGCCCCACCGTGAGCTGACCATGCTGTAGGTGCCCAGCGGTGTCTCGCAGTCCGTCACGGAAAGGGTCTCCCTGAGCCGCTCGTCGGGTCTGCAGACCTTGCAGGGCCGATACCCGGCGGCCCGGGCCTCTTCCCGGGATGCGAAATAGACCCGATTCTTCGGAAGCGTTCTCCTCCCGGGAGGACATCCCGACCTGCAGTAGATCCTTGTCGTCCGGCAGCCGCTCAGTGAAACGATGTTTTTCATGTGCGTTCTCTCTTAGAAAAAACCAGGGGCACTTCCCATATTTTTTTATCCGAATCCAGGGAATCACAGGTCAGTCTTGTGATGAAACAGTGCAACTGAACGACAGCACAGGACTCATTGATCAGAATGTGTCATTGCAAGACTGACCCCCACTTCCCCGCTTCCACCTGCTGATCGGAGTTATCCGGAAACTTGTTTGAGCCGTTCAGCGATCCAGATTTTTATTATGGATTGTCGAGGTACACCAAGGCGTTTCGCTTCCTTATCGAGACTGTGAATCATCCATACCGGAAAGTCCACATTGACTCTCTTCTGATCCTGGCCAGGTCTCCTGGCCTTTGAAATGTCGAGAAATTCGGTAATATCTTCCCCTGAATCAAACTTTTTATCAAAATCCTTAGCTTTCATAAATCTCAATCTCCTCTTTTCGAGATCGGCGCACAGAGATAATTCTGATTTTTTCATTACGATACGTAATAATAGTCGACCAGTACGTATCAGAAATTTTACCTACCATGAGTAATCGCTCTTCATCGATGGTCTGTGCCGGAATTTCAATCCGATCTGGATCATTCCACAAAGCCTGTGCCTCAATAAAATCGATCCCGTGTTTTTTCTTATTGATCTGACTTTTTTGTTTGTCGAATTCAAATTCCATTATGGTATGTATCATATACTTTAATTATACCTATAGTCAACCTCGTTGTTTCCATTTTGATTGAGGTTTTCCACATCTTGTTCCGGGTGTGTAATCAACTGATTGTCGATGGGCGCCTTCGCAGGCCGCTGACATCGGGGGTTGCCTCTGACAACGGAGGCAGTTCGTCACCGCCGGATATGCAGTCTTCCTGTGAAAACTTCCGGCACAGGACGATCAATTCCTCCCTGCCGGTGCCGATAATGCGTTCGAATACCTCATGGGCCTCTTCGAACAGGGCCTCGGCACGTTCCTTTTCATGACCCCGTCCGCCGCGTACTTCGACGGTCATGATCACTGTACGCTCATTCGGTTCCGATGCGTAGGGACGCACTGCTATCCAGATATGCTCGCGAAACCATGTGCGGGTGATACAGCCGTGCATTTCACGGCGAATTTCCATCTGCTGCTCATGGTTCAGGGATTCCGGGACATCGACTCGGACAATCGGCATCTTTGACCTCCTTAAAAAGCTCAAAACTTAAAAAACCAGAATAACCCAGGAACGCTCCCCATCTTTTTTATCCGGGATCCAGAGAATCACGGACCTGCCTGTGATGTGCCAGTCAATCTGAACGGCATCATACAACCCATTGATTAAAATGTGTCATTGCACGACCTGATCAAATTGCCCGCCGAAAGGAGAAACAGGATCAGCTCTTTTCTGCAGGGGGATGGTCCTCAAAATCCATGTAAATTGTTACATTTTGCATACCCTTTGTCGATACAATCCTGGCAGCGGGATATCTTTTCTTGAATACGTGAATCATCGCCTCGTTTTCTTTCAGAGTGGACGCCTCAAATCCGATATACTTATTTTCTCTGGCAATGGATTCAAGTTGATCGATCAAATAGGACGCAATGCCCAGGTTCTGATAATCCTCACGCACCACAAAGGCGATCTCCGCCCTTTCATCCTCGGCTTCGGCATAGGAACCGATGGCCATAATCGCCTTATGCCCGCCCTGCTGAACCAGACCGATAATGGACATATTTTTTCGATAATCCACACTGGCCCAGTGTTTTTGCATCATTTCGTGGGGGAAGGTCGTCATCCTGTAGAAAAATCGATAAAATACTGTTTTGTCCTGCAGTGAATAGAAAAAATTTCGATAACTGAATTCATCCGAGGGGAGCAAGGGACGGAAGGTGACACGTTTTCCGTTTTTCAGGACGTGAGTGGTCTTATAGTTTTCAATAAACAGGAGGTCATCCTTGGATGGTGGCAACTGATCACTGAAAATGTAATGACGCTTTTTGGCAAAGTGAATGAGTTCCTCCCTGAATTTGGGATGGGCGATCTGCGCCAGTTCTACGACCCGCTGATAAATACTTTTCCCCTGGAGTTCGGCAATGCCGTACTCGGTCACAACGAAATTGATATCGCCCCGTGTGGTGGCTACCCCCGCGCCTTCGCTCAAATGCGACACGATACGCGACACATCGCCGTTTTGGGCGGTAGAGGGCAGGGCCACGATGGAGAATCCCCCTTTCGACATGGCACTTCCCCGGAGATAATCCACCTGATCGCCGATGCCGCTGTAAAAAAGGTACCCCATGGAGTCGGAGCAGATCTGTCCCGTCAGATCCACCTCCAGGGCCGAACTGATGGAAACAAGATTGTCGTTCTTTGCAATGACAGTGGGGTCATTGACATATTCCGATGATCTGAAATAGAAGACGGGATTGTTGTCCACGTATCGATACAGACTTTCAGGCCCCATGCACAGGGAGGTGACCACCCGGCCGGGGATGTGATTCTTTTTCTTGTTGGTAATGACCTTTTTTTCCAGTAGCGGTACCAGTGCGTCCGTTATCAGCTGCGTGTGGATGCCGAGGTCTTTCTTGTCGTCCAGGTACTGGAGGATCATGTTGGGAAGGGTACCGAGACCGATTTGGAGGGTGGCGCCGTCATCGATGAGCTGGGAGACATAATGACCGATTCTCCGGGCCACTTCATTGTGTTTCGTCATTGTGGGAACTGATTCCACGAGGGGTTCCTCGTGCAATACGAAATAATCGATCTCATCCACATGAACGAAACTTTCCCCCCCTGTCCGCGGCATTTTGGGGTTTACCTGGGCAATCACCTTGGTGGCACTGGCCATGCCCGCCAGTGTGATATCAACGGATACCCCCAGACTGCAATACCCGAATCTGTCCGGCGGGCTGACCTGGATGAGCGCCACATCGATGCCGATCTGCCGGCTGTAAAACAACCGGGGGATCTGAGAAAGGTAGGCGGGGATATAATCTATTTTTCCCTCAAAGGCCGCCTTTCTCATTTCACGGCTGATAAAAAAGAGTTTCAACAAAAAACGACGCAAGAAAGAGGGATCATCTACATATTTTGCCAGCGTAAATGAGAGCATTTGATAGACCATGATATCCTGCAGGGTGGGGTCATTGACCATGGCATTGATCAAATGCTGGGGCTCTCCGGAGCCGGTCCCGATAAAGACACGACTGCCCCGCTTTATCTTTGTGACTGCCGCCTCGGCACTCATAATTTTATTCGGGCAATGCTCATGCAAATGCATCTATAGTTTCTCCTTCTTCTCTCTGGTAAATGGTATCCTCAATATGGGCTTCCCGTCGACCAGGTTTTCCAATGTACAGTGAGGCATCATGCCCCATGCACTGTGTCATTGCAAGACCTGACCCCCAATCGCCTATCCGGAGATTTCGTCCTTCGTCTTCAGCGCCATGAGGGTGATATCGTCGAACTGTGGCTGGTCCCCGGCGAAGGCGATGACTGCGTCTTTGATGCAGTCGATGATCTCACTGACGGGCAGATGGCGGTTCTCCTGGATGACAGTGATGAGCCGGTCGTTGCCGAAGTCTTCCTCTTTCTCATTGATCGCCTCCGTCACGCCGTCGGTATAGAGGACGACAATATCCTCATCGGTGAGGTTGATCTCCACCTCCTCCAGCTCCACCTCTTCGATGACGCCGAGGGCGATCCCCCTGGCCTTCAGGAGGGCGATATCGACGGACCCGCCGCTGAGCATCAACGGCGGATTGTGGCCGGCATTGACATAAGTGAGGGTCTTCTTCTTTGCATCGAGGATGGCGTAGAAGAGGGTGACGAACATGCAGGACCGGGAATCCTCGCAGATCATGCGGTTCGCCTCGGTGACTGCCTCGACGGCGGTGCGATCGCTCGTCGTGTGAGCACGGATCAGCGTCCGCGATATGGCCATGAAGAGGGCCGCCGGGACCCCCTTTCCCGAGACATCGGCGATGACGAGCCCCCACCGGTCCTCCGTGATGGGGATGAAATCGTAGAAATCGCCCCCCACCTCCAGGGCAGGGATGTTGAAGGCGGCGATGTCGATCCCCGTGATCTCGGGATTCGATTCGGGGAGAAAGCTCTGCTGGATCCCCTTCCCGATCTCCAGTTCCTTGGTCATGCGCTCCTTCTCCGCCGTGGTGACGCGCAGTTCCTCCATATATTCCTTCAGATCGGCGGCCATTGTGTTCAGTGAACGGGCGAGATCCTGCAGTTCGTCACCCGTTTTCACGGCCACACGGTGATCGAGGTCACCGCCGCCGATGGCGGCGGCGCCGTTCTTCAGTGTCACGATGGGATTCGTGATGAGGCGCGCCAGGAAATAGGTGAGGCCCAGGACGGCGAGCAGTATGACAGCGAACAGGCCGGCGAAGGCCTGTTGCATCCGCGCCAGGTGACTCTGGATGCGGTCATCGATCTCCCGGGTGACGGCGCTGATCTTCTTCTTCGTCTCTTCCACGGGCTGGGAGAATTCGTCGATATAGGTGGTGGCCGCCACCATGTAGTGCGTCCGTTCCACGGGGACCATGTACATGAACTTCTTGCGGATGGAGCCGTCGGACTCTTCCCAGTCGTAGTAGCCCCCGATGGTCGAGCCGTCGAGGCTGGGTGCGAATATGTCCCACCACGACGGGAGTTTTTCCTTCAACCCTTCCATCGCGAAATCGACAAGTCTCGGATTGGGGTGAAAGCGCATGATGCCCGTCTGTTGTTCATAGAGGCAGGTATAGCCCGTTTCACCGACGGGCTGGATGGCCATTGCCTGCAGTGCCCCATTGGCCTGCAGGTCCTGCACGGTGACCCCGGCGTGGGATCGTATGAGATCGCCGCACTCGCCGGCCACATCGCGGGCGATGAGTTCGATGATCTGTGCCCCCAGGGCCTCGAGGGCCTCCGTGCTGTCGGTGATGGCGCTCTCTCCCAGTGCGGTGTTGTTTTCCACGGCAGAGACACCGATGTTTTCAATGGTGGTAAAGGCGATATAGCCCACCAGTCCGAAAGAGAGGATAAAGAGTCCCAGGAAGAGTAGCAGTATCTTGGTTCGGATGCTTACCTGTGGCATGATTCTGTGGATCCTTGCCCGTCCCATAACGTTCTGTCTGGCGCGGAACGTTGGTTTATCAAAATTATATACAAGAGACGCGGATGGTCGGGCGTGAAACTTTAGTGTGAGCGAGTATGTTCCGCCACTCTAGGAGGTAAGTGATGGTATGTCAATAAAAATCAGACATCTGTGATACTGGGTGTGATACTGGGGTCAAATCTTTATTCTTGACAATCAACTGGCTTTCTTGACGGATTTTCGGTAGCATTCCGGTGACATCCTACTTAATTATTAAGAATGCAGATTTGGGGTCTTGCAATGACACATTTTGATAAATGAGTTGTTGGATGGCCTTCAGACGTACTGCTTTATCACAGATGGGCCTGGCATTTACTGTATTCCGCATAAAAATATGGGAAGTGTCCCTGGTTTTTCCCTAACACCTTGTCTTCGTTCACATAAGCAATTCCCACCTCATTCGCTCCCCATCCAATCCTGGCTGCCTTTCCGAAGTTGGCAGAGTCGGCGACGGTTCCGCCAATTATGGCGCCCATCGCAAGAACGATGACAGTGTAAAAAATCAGACCTGCTTTTTTCATTTCTCAACTCCTCACTATGTTTGGTTTCACAAATACCAGGGACACTTCCCTGTTTTTTATACGTTATCCAGGTAAAGGCAGGTCCTTTGATACAACAGTGCATCCGAACGGCGTCACACAACCCATTGGTCACAATGTGTCAGTGCACGACCTGACCCCCAACGCCCCTAGTTATCTATCTCATTGCCGGAGGCGTCCCGGAACGAATAGTGCCATTTTCTGCAGTTGCAGCCGAGTATGTTGGCCGCGTCGCCATACCTCTCACCGCACTGTCTGCGATAGGTCTCCTGGCTGTGACAGGGTTTGCACCCGCTCGTCAATTTCCAGCAGGTCCCATAGGACATGGGTCCCTCTTCTTGGGGGCCGCAGGTAGCGTCGAAACAGCCTGGAACGGCCCAGCAGTAGCCCGTTTGATCCGGACAGTCGGCCACTGCGGCAGAACTCGAAAACACAAAAGCGACAGCACTAATCATCAGGCACAGTAGTATTCGTTTCGTGATCGCCTCCTTCAGTTTCCTCTCTTTTCCTTCCAATGCGTAAAAAAGTCAAGATTATCCTGCCTTGAAGCTCCCCGCCGCAAGCAGCGGGGAATGCTCGCTACGAGGAAACCCGGGACACTTCCCATATTAAATATTTGTATAATGCCGATACCGGGGGCGATGATTCATCCTGGTCCCGGTATACATATAATTGTGCCCCGCTCCCAAACACCCTTCACACAGAAACAGGGGAAGCGTCCCCTTAATTCCCCATTGCCCGATGCCCTGTCTCAATGTGCCCCCGTCTTGATCGATGAAAAACCCACCATCTTCTGTCCTTCCTCGTCCCACAGTTTCATACCTATCGATGCGAGGCTGCCGCGAAGCGTTACCGGTGTTACGTCACGCAGTTCGGGAATGGCGTCGTAACAATCCTGCAGATTATAATTGGGAATACGCGGTCGCATATGGTGAATATGGTGGAGGCCGATATTGCCGGTCAACCACTGCAGTATTGTGGGCAAACGGTAATATGAACTTCCCTCCAGTGCCGCCCTCGTGGGGTCCCACAGGGCATGCCGGGACCAGTAGACCCCCTGGAACTGGTGCTGGACGTAAAATAACCAGATCCCGACGATACCTGCCGTCACTATGACGGGCAGCTGGATGACTATATAGTCGTGAAAACCGAGGAACAGACTTGCAAGGATGATAAGGGCCAGGATTGCAAGATTGGTGTATATGACGCTGCACCGCTCATGTCTCCTCGCCCCTTTGTGGGAAAACCGGTTGGAAACAAGGAGCAGATAGGCAGAGCCCAGAAAGAACATAACCAGGGGATTCCGGTATATGCGGTAGCCGAGCCTTCTGAGTTTCGATGCCGCCTTGTACTCTGCAACGGTCATGGTCCAGATATCACCGGTGCCCCGGCGGTCGAGATCGCCCGCCGTTACGTGATGTCTGGCGTGTGAACTCCTCCATTCGTCATAGGGGGTGAAAACCAGGATTCCCGCGATATAGCCGAGAATTTTATTCCCGGGGCGCCACGCAAAGAAGGAACCGTGGCAGCAGTCATGGAAGATGATAAAAATGCGTACCAGCAGCATACCCGCAACCACGGCGAGGGGCAGGGTTATCCAGTAGGAATAGCGCCCTGTCACGAGGTATACCATAAGTGCCCACAGTGCAATATAGGGGATAAAGGTGTCTGAAATCTGCCAGAGGGCCCGCCGCAGGTTCGGCCGCCCGTAGATCGAGAGGGTTTGAGACCAGTCCGGTTGAGAAACCCCGGTCTTATGTCTTTCAGTGTTATGTGCCATCTCTTTTCTCCCCCCAATTTCGAACAGCGGTCTATGATGACGTGTACAAGACCCTGAAAATCGAAGGTGACGCAGCAGCATGAGATGGGGAATAATGTTTTTCTGTTGTTCACTGTAGGGAGTAAGTGGCTGCATGTCAAGCAGAAAAGATCTAGCCTGACCCGCTCGGTTGTCCTCATTTGCCGGTATAGCGTGGACACAACAGGGCCAATAACGATATAAGCGGTATGTTTTCCTATAATAACGAACAGTACAGACAGGAGCTCAGGAGGTCTCATGGAATTCATTGCGCACCGGACGTATCGCGGCCCTGTACGAGGCGTCATCCTGGATTGGGCAGGCACGACGATGGATTATGGCTGCTACGCGCCGGCCGTGGTCTTTGTCGAGGTCTTCAGGCGCCACGGCGTCGACATTACCATGGAAGAGGCCCGCCGGCCCATGGGCGCCCACAAGAAGGTACACCTGGGCGAGCTGTCACTGATTCCGGCTGTTGCCAAGCTATGGCAGGAAGTCCACGGACGGCCCTGCTCCGACGATGATATCGAGGCAATGTTCCGGGAGTTCGTCCCCCTGCAGATCGACAGTCTGGCAGAGTACGCCGACCTGATCCCGGGTACGCTGGAGACCATTGAGAAATTCCGAAGGCGCGGTGTGAAGATCGGTTCGACCACCGGCTATACGGGCGAGATGATGGCCCTGCTCCAGGCAGAGGCCGGGAAACGCGGGTATGTGCCCGATGCAACCGTCTGCGCCACCGATGTGCCCGCCGGACGGCCGGAGCCATGGATGTGCCTCAGGAATGCCGAGTATCTGCGGATCTATCCCATGGAGGCCATGGTGAAGATCGGTGACACCGTGCCCGATATCGAAGAGGGCCTCAATGCGGGGATGTGGACGGTTGGCCTGGTCAGGACGGGCAATGAACTGGGGCTGCATGAAGCGGAAATCGAATCACTGGCGCCGGAGGATCTCGAAGGGCGATTGGCGCGTGCGCGCAACCGGATGGAACAGGCGGGAGCGCACTATGTCGTCGACGGCATCGGGAATTGTGACCCGATTATCGACGATATCAACGCCAGGCTGGCACGAGGCGAAAGGCCTTAATATGCCGTAGCCACGACTGCCTCCTGGACCCGCAATATGTCATTGCAAGACCTGCCCCCATTCATGCGGTGATTCAAAATTCACAATTCATGACCTGACCCCAATCTTTCCAATCTTGTTATTTCAAATAACTATCGACGAATTCCCGTGGCTTCAAAACTGTAATGCCCTGATATCCTGATACCGTTAATAAATGTTTGTCTCCACTGATAATTATTTTGATATTACCGGCAATTGCGCATTCCATGAACTTATTGTCATCAGGGTCATCACACACAGATACATCAAAACCGTCGGTGTCTATCAGTTGCCCGTGAATTGTCATAAGTTCGATAATCGGCAAGATGTCGATTGTGGGGAATTTAGCTGCTAAAGACTCGGCGACACGTTGATATTCGTTAAGGATTTCTTGGGAAAGTACAATTTGTAGTCTGGAATTCTGCCATGCCTTGAGAATGTGAGAAGGAGGGCCACTAAAAAATATCCCGGAAATGAAAACATTCGTATCAAGAATGATTTTCATTTCTTCTTTCCTCGAGCTTTCAATATCGCATCTTTAATATCAGATCTCTTTAATCCGGCTTGTTTACCCTCCTTTCTGGCCTGAGCAATGAGAGCATCAAATTCATCAATGGATGGAGGCGCAATATTTTTAAGGATAACGACGTCCTTTTCGCCGACGACGACGAATTGTGCCCCAGCCTTTAAATTGAGCTGTTTTCGTATGTTCTCCGGAATAACGACTTGTCCTTTAGAGGACATTTTTGTTGTTGATACATTTGCCATGACAAACCTCAATGCAGTCGGATATCTTACTGGTAAGATTCTAAGGCACCCCTTCTAAAAAAGCAAGCATTAATATGAGGGAAACCAGATAAACCAAACAGACCAGACAGACCAGAGTCAGTAATTATATTGCAATCCGTCGCGTTTTATAGGAAATAAGGGGTAACAATTTGCTTAAGGGAAGATTATGGTAGAGGCAACCAGCAAAATTCCCGTTTCGCAGATTATACCTGATGGGGAGATATATCCCGGGAATCACGCGCTCCAGAGGCTTCCTCTCAAAGATATCGCTCCCTCACCCTATCAACAGCGGAAACGCTTCGATCCGGAAACACTCAAGGAACTCGCACAAAGCATCCTGCACGATGGATTGATCTCCCCCATTCTCGTCCGGCCGTCAGGCGATGGGTTCGAATTGATCGCCGGAGAACGGCGGTGCCGGGCCATTCGGGACTATACGAACAGGCAGACGATAGAAGCCCTGGTCATCGCGATCGATGACCGCGGCGCACGACGTCTGTCTGCCGCCGAGAATCTTCACCGCGAGGACCTCACCCTTTTCGAGGCCATTGAAGCCATTGTGGAAATCGTCGATGCGGACCTCATCGATAATCGAGCATATGGTGCAATGGGTACAAGTCCCGTTGATCGGGTAGCGGCATTATTGGGGAAATTACATGCAATAACCAACAGTAAAGATCGCGGGTCCCAGGTTTCCCGGGAGGGGGAATTGCTGTTGGATAAATTTATCCAACAGGTTGAAGAAATCTTCAAAAAACTGCCTAAACCACTGGAATGGAAGTCATTTTACCGGAATGACCTGCATCTGATCGTGGACACCGCCGAGGAAGTCCGGGAGGCGTCCGTCCGGCACACATTGAACAAATCTCAGACCCGGGCGCTGAAGAAACTGCACCGGGTATCGCAAGGCCGCTTTACTGCACTGATCCGGGAATCGACGGGACCCCGGACCGGTGAGCGGGGATCCGATGAGCCGTCCCCCGGTACAGGAAGCCTGGGAGATTTCAGCGCCGCCGAAATAGAAATGATCGCGGAAAAGGAGATTCGGAAACAGGCCCTTGCCGAGCAGGAGCGAGCGCGCGAACAGGTTCCGCTCCTGTCGAAAGTGAAGGCCCTCGTCATGAACCGGCTGGGAATCCCCACGGAGGTCATTGCCGCGAATCTGGGAATCAATCGGAAGACGGCGAAAAAATATGGTCAGGGAACAATGGTGTGTGCAGCGGTACGAAGGGAGCTCTCGAAGGGCCTTGCCGTCCCCGTCATCGCCGGGAAGCATGCCCTGCCGGAACCGCTGGTCTGGTCCGTGGCCCTCGAAGGAAAAGACGACCAGGACCGGTTCGATGCCCTTGGCTGGAAAGTGCGGCCCTGGGACTACTGGTACTGGAACAACTGCGATCAGCGCTTCGGTGATGACTGGCCGGGGCGCATACCGGCGCAGATGATCGGGCATATCCTCTATTATTTTTCCGATCAGGGCAACCTGGTACTGGACCCCATGGCCGGCGGCGGGGTCGTTGCCGACACCTGCCTGGCCTTCAACCGGAAGTGCCGGAGCTTCGACATGGAACACCGGCCGGATGTACGGCCTGAAATCGAATCCCATTTCTGGGATGGAGACAATCTGAGATGGCCCATACAAGGGACTGACAAGCCGGACCTTGTTATCTTCGATCCCCCCTATTTTACCAAGAAATCGGGCCATTACGATGCGAAGGGGATATCGGGCCGGTCGAGGGAGGCCTATCTGGATTTTATGGGACAGTTTCTTTCACTGACCCATCGATGCACAAAACCGGCATGCCGGATTGCCCTGATCAATGCCGATTGGCGGGATTTTCAGCGGACCCCCGCCAGAGATGAAATGCGGCGAAAGGCCATCCTGATCAGAGAATACCTGGAAATACTCGACCAGAGCGGCTGGGAGGAAACCCATATCATCCAGGCCCCGCTTTCATCAGAACGGTTTACCGGCACTATGGTACAGGCGATGCAAAAAAGGAAAACCCTCGGCGTCATCAGCCGGTATGTGATCGTGGCGAGGAAATCGGAGTGAGGCCGGGAAAGGAGGGAGGCAGAAGCGTGAAGAGATACTGACCTGGAAAGGGGTAAAAGTGGTTACCTTGAAAGGTCGAATCTTCTTGTTATGGACCTCTGTTTCGTCATAGGTGAGATCAATTGTTCCCCACATGCCGCCTGCACGCAGCATCGGGTACTGTCGGACAATTGTTGATGGTATGCTCTTTATTGACTACTTTGCCCCGGAATATCTCTTTCAGTCTATTGTTCATGCAATCCCCAGTCTATTTAAAAAGGCATTTATCCGCTCGAAGGCGTCACGAGCGATTCGCGCTACTTCTTCCGGATCATCAGCTTCTTCAAAATCAGCAACGAACTTCGGACCGAGCGCGTTGAGAGAGGAAAAGTGTGTGGCAATTTTTGTGAGTCCTTCCTGAACCAAACCATGAGACAGGTGGGGCCGGAATTCCTCCGCAAGTGCGTCGATCCCGCCAGGATAGGCAAGGAGGCAATAATAAATATCCCAAGCGTCTTTCTCCTTGAGTCGATCGTCCAGCGCCATCCCCTTCATGGCAATGAATGGTACGATGGAAGCGACTCTAATGGTCACGCGGTCCCGGCCACCACCCGGGATTTTCCCCTCCAGGGATACTTCGCTGACCATCTCAAAGGCTAAATCACAGCCTCGTGCCTTGCGTGCCTTTATTCCCTGGACCGCCTGAGTGCGGTGCGCTTTGCCGGTACCCTCATATTCGCCGGATAGAAGATCAACTTCCACGGTTATAACCGAACCTCTGAGCGGCACATCGCGGAAAAAGATGAAGGGCTGCTTTTCTTCCTTCTGATAATAACCGCGGGAAGTGAGCAATTCTTCAATCAGCTTATAACCCGCTTCCTTGATCTTCAGATGGTTCAGGGCGAGATCGATATCCATGCTTCCCACATGGGGTCGCGGTTCTTGTGGGATTAAAAGTTCCGGTACCCAGCCACCAATGAGTACGATATTGTCCCTGTACTCACCCAGCAGGTGCGTCAGTTCGATCAGTACCGCTTTTGCCGCCTCAACCGCCTCGGCCGTATAATCTCTGCGTGTCACCATGAACGCCTGATCACCTCGTTCAATATTGCCTTAGCAGCTTCCTCACCGCGACCTTTCACCCCAAGCAGATCAAGATAAATCTGCACCGGTGATGCGATACAAATCCCATCGATTTGTTGTGTGCCGTATAAGACGCCTTCATCATAGGGGGTAAAAAGAGTGACATTGGCGCCGCTGGTCACTTCCTTCAGGGAGAGAATCTTCGCAGTACTTTCCACATCATGTGACACATATGCCATGACCCGCTGGTAGCGAACGGAAGGGGCATATCGAGCCGCACCGGAAAAACCGGTCAAGGCATACGCTGTCCCTTTCCCTTCGCAGGTCTTGGCCAGGTCAGCCTCCATCTCGGCCATACTTTTCAGGGTGTAGTAGTTTCTGGGTGTATTTTTCCTGGCGTTGTAGTTTTCAGTCCACTCAGATAGAAGGCTTTCCGGATCGTTGAGGAGCAATCCCGCATCGGAACTTTTAAGCCACTCGCGATCTTCCAGGAGCCGTTTGACATTTGAAACCTGCCCCAGGCTGATTCCCGCCTCTTCCGCCAAGGCCTGGAGCCGCCACGGCTTTTTGGGATCAGTCAGGAGTACACGTAAAACTCGCGCCGCCTTCGGGGAATAAAGGGAACGTAAATCCCGCTTTTCAGAAAAAGTATTTGGTTTGCCTTCCTGTTCGATATAGACCTGGCCAAAAGTCAGTCGGCAGTTGCCGGCAAGATCCAGATATCCAATTTTCTCCTTAACACATATCTCGGCTGACTGAGGTGAGATATATGGAGCAGTAAAAACACAGTAAACATCTGGTTCATACTGCAGAACACGGGCGAGCCGGTAGGCTGCTGTGCGGACAACACGGGGCTGACCGTTGTTCTTAACTTCAAGTGCAAGACGCTGTCGTTGCCTTGCAATTCGCACTGTGGCGACGATATCAATACATACATCGCCGACCTTGAGTTCCCTTTCCAGAGATTCGATCTCCAGGAAAGGAACCCGTTGCAGGCAAGCTCTTAAGGTGTTTTCAACCTCTGCCAGCATATTTTTCTCATTTAGTTTCATTGCTAAACAACCTTTCAGCAGTTGCTGAAAATGTAGCTTATAGTGAAAACTCCCAACCGTCAAGCTTAATCTTCACCAAATAGAGCACTTTCAACGTTTGCTGAAAGGCCGTTAATTAGTGAAAATCAGGAATGTGGATTTCTCCCTCGTTTTGGCTTGTTTGTAGCACCAGCACGGGCCATCATTCGGATACAGACCTGGGAATCCTTCACGGATAGACAGAGCATAAAACAATAACTGAAGACTCACAGAAGATGTTGTAAAGCATGGAAAGGGTTGGAAGAAATTGGGGTGCACATCCCCATGAGTGGTTTGTCAGCTATGAGAGCATACCGCTCATCAAATGCCGGTGGCCGATTCAACTGAAAAGCGAGCCAAGCCCCGCTGCTTGCGGCGGGGTGAGCGAGCGAATATAAAACAAACATTTTCCTTATCAGTCGGAGATACCCGCAACTTGTTGCGGGTATTTTCAATACTGGAACGGTGAAACGTGGGTTGCGGTCAAGGCGGTGATTCGGTAATTGCTTCGTCTTGTGGCGTAACCAACTTTTTATTGAAGTCATTAATCGAGGTAGATTTAATTCTGTAGCAGAGTTCAAACAGTACTGCTTAAGAAAAAAATCTGGGCTGACTAACTCTGTCACCTACAAGTGCTCAAAATAGCTTTTACCGAAAATCAACAATTACCATTTGAAGGTCATCATAGTGGTTTGGTGGTTCTATTAGTTATGTATATAGAAGGAGGCGTTTATACTGAAAGAAGAGGGAGTATTGAGGTTTGAAAGGTGACATGCAAGAATTTTGATGAGTTCTGACTGATATTGACTGAACAAATAGTCCTTTTTAAAAGAGTGCTTCTTCTCTATCAGCACGCTATCGCGTACCACAAATGGCAATCTTTCGCTATTGGCAAGATCTTTGGCTATTTTCCTTATTGTACAAATCCCAGCAGGTTGATAATTCCTAACTCTTCTCTGCATTTTAAGCACAAGTCATTGATGTCTTGAATGTCAATGTCCTCTATAAAAATATCTGCCAGTCCCGTTGCAGGGTTAACATCCAAAACATCTTCCTCGTTAAATTCCCTGAAGCATCTTTTGCATATCTTCATTATTATTTTCCGCGTGAAACAATTCTTTCTAGTCCTGATTGTCTTTTTTTGATTTTCCCTTTTCAAGGCTTTTTAGATGTCGCTGAAATCTCTGCTGCCAGAATTTATCATGTGTGAATGTAATGGCATACAGTTCCTCCTTGTTTTTGTTCTCTTGATCATCTGCATGGATCATAATAAATGGAAAAAGGTTCAATCCCCATCTAAACCAGATCATACACTGGAGTCGGTAAATCACCCTTGTTAACCAAGAGATTTCATCCTCAAAGAATGATGTCAAGAACGCTATAAGCATTTTTGATCTATCCTATGAACGGGTGTGGTCTTTGATGCCAGACCTAAGACAGTAGATTTTCACACACGCTATGGTTTTGAGAAACTGGGAGTGTTACATGAACTCTTTTAAATTGCTCGGAACCCATTCCAATGTTAATTCCGCTTGGGGGAATGCCTGTTTAATTCCTCCCATGAAACCACAAATACTGTGTCACGATGAAAGGTAAATGTTGATAGTATTCTTCGGCGAAATCGGGGAAACTTTTCACGAATTGACCTGTGGAAAACTTACCGAATTTTTCTGTCTTTTCATCATACTTGCCGAACAAACATTCAAATATTTTGTCGGCATTTTTAGCAGACACTTCAATGTCATCCTCAATGAAATTCCGCAAATCTCTTTTGATTACCTTTTTAATGTTTGTATCAATAACGAACCAGTGGCCAGTAATGTTTGTAATAGTCCAATTCGCAAGTTTGGGGCCAACTCCATATAACGAAAGGAGATATTCTCTTAAAGTTGTTTCTTCTTTCAAATTTGACAGTAACATAATGACATTCATATTATTGCGTCGCTTGTATTTTTCATCAATTATTTTCAGACAGACAAAGAACTCATTGATGATATCTTTATCATGTGTCGATAGAGAGCTTCTAAAATTGCTCGGCAAATCCTCCATTAGACTGTTCATGTACTGATTCTTTGATCTTAATTCCACGAGGAATTTTTCATCCCCGATAAAACTTTTTATGTCATCAATTGCCTGGAGTATCAGTCCGTATTTTTCATCTTCTTTCCAACACGATATAAGCTCGTCCTTGAATCGAGGATGCCTTTTTCTGAACCACTGACAATAATCATCTGGAACATTCCGGTCTAAAAATGCTGTTAAAAAATAGAAGTCTTTTTTATTCGGCGATGATTTTGCTATTCGATCATGGAGTTGCCGTCTCACATGGAGTGCTATTGGGCTTTGCTGTGGATCGTGAACCTTATAGGTGATTACCTTGTTGCCGATATTTGTGAATATTGTTTCTAAAGGCATTTCCTTTGGCTCGTCGGAACGAATAATTTCATATCTCGAAAAGAAAAATTGTTTCCCGTATTGTGGAAATTTCGGATCAATTCGCCAGATCCCGAACAGTCGAACATTAGTTCCCTCCTGTAATACTTTTCGTTTAATCATATTCCCCTTACAATAAACGCCTTCACCGTCATCCATTTGCAACCAAAAGATCTTGTAAGATTTGTTTGAATCGTTAAAATTAAAATGCGATATTTTCCCAACAATCGATATCTCTCCTAGGTGTTTGGATAAAGGCATCAGATCTTTGATCCTTTAATTTTGTCTTACTATTGGTTTAGTTGAAAAATTAATTATTCCCGTCTATGCTGACCTCGTCTACAAAGTCGAAAGTTGTAGTCTCGCGCTGATAATCGTTCCATCTTTGCTCATATACATTAGGACCAATAAGTATCACATCAACTGTCTTTCCTTCGCCGACCCCATCCCATTCATCCAAACCATAGTCATAACGTATACCACCAATTTCAGTGAGGACATACCGAGGGTGCATTTTGTCACCCGTGGCTCTTTCGTTCCATCGTACGATTTTTAACACATGACCTTTGGGTACAATCTGAGACAATCCCTCCTGACAACGATCACGCCACATTTCAAATGATGGTGACCTGTCTTTATGTTCGACGTGTAATTCTAATCGCTGAGGGGTGCTATTTTTAAACGCATAATCGACAAGATAAGAAAATGTTCTTGTAAACCTGTTTAGGGTAGGATCAAAATGTGGATCGATAACAAGAATTTTTTTACTCGCTATAAGAAGCGTCTTGGCACACGCGGCAATTTTTTCTGATTTTCTTTGAATCACCCTCTCCCGAGGAACATCCCATAAAGGATTAGTCTCGTCTATCTCAGATGCGCTCAAAATATAAGATTGACCGTTAGGATTTCTGATTGAAACGATAGCCCTGAACTCTTTGATTGAATGCTGTTCTTCAGCATTTTGAAGCCATTTCTTTTCACTATTATATGTTCGGTTCAATTTGATTACTTTGTTGTTTATATCATTTAATCTTTCTGTGATACTATGCAGTTGCATTGTACTTATTTTTCCACAATCATAATTATATTGACAGGCTTCATGTACCATCTTTCTCCATTTTTGGGGGAATCGAGAGATTAGTCTGCCGCGGTCAACTCCAAAATTCTCAACGAGATACCGAAAATCCTGCCAGTTATTAAGAGCAACCGGGTCAACTGCAAATTCGTGAATCATTTTAGAACAACTCCTTTGCACGTTCGGTAAAAAAACCGTCTGGCCATTTATCGGCGAAATCACCATCTTCCGTTATATGAAGCTCTACCAGTTCCGTTCCTTTGTCCGTCGGTTTGGCATAAATTACGGCAACATCTTCCGGTCTCAGAGGAGATTCCCCTTCTGCCAATTCACCATTGGTTGTTTCTCGTATTCGACGGAGTAAACGAAGAATTAAATGTTCGCTGTGCGTCTCTATAATAAATTGATTCCCGGGTTCCGGCGGATCACCGTCATATGGTGCTAAAGGATACTTGTCAGCGCATTCGGCAAAGAAACCGCCTAGCTCTGCCTGCAAGCGCGGGTGGACGTGAATTTCAGGTTGCTCGATACAGATGATATTGTTCCGAGAAGTTACGCCTTGAACAATGATAGGAAGGAGTTGACTTATTCCAAAACCTACATCTTTTGGACTGACCTCACACTTCGTTTCTTTGTCCCTCAATAATATAGCGAACAAATCCCCCATCAGGGGTTTAATATCCAGTTCATAGCCTGTATCAAATTTATCTAACCAATGATTCACTTTTTCTTTTATTTCCGGTCTAGCAAACAAAATGTCGGGGGTGAATTTCCCTGACTTCCCGACAGTAGAAACCACACTACCCGAATATGAATACACCCGTTCCGGAAATTCCCTAAGCGGACCTATATATTGAATATTTTTAATATATCTCGACAACAGCCAGTCCCCTGCCCAGATTATCAACCAGTATGGTATCAACGTCTCATAAATCCAAGGAACATCTTGTAATCCTGTGAGAATTCTCAGTTCATCAATATCTTGAAGAAGCCACCTCTCCTTACTTACATCTTTTAGTAAGTCTTTGGGCAAACCTTTTGACAAATATATAAGGTTATTGACCAGATATTCCCCGATCTTCGAAAATTCCTCAAATGAGTTGTTTAATAATGACTTGTCCACTTTTTTTAAGATTCGTATAGCCTTTTTAATTTTTTCCCTTTCTACTTCAGTCAAATCATCCGATTTTAATTGAGCTTTGAGTATTTTGATTTCCTTAATAAATTCAGGCTGTCTATCATTCTTAAATTTACTATAAAAAGGTATATCTTTTTTAGGTATTAAGCCTTTCCTTACTGCAGACTCCCAACCAAATTCCGATTCAAGACCATCATCAAGATTTCCTGTTACTGTCATCTTAAACATACCATCCAAATTCAAGCCCAATTCCTCTAACCTGTGCACTCGATCATCGTTTTTATGTTTTTTACGATACCCATAACCTCCTGGTTGCATCGACCAAGCTTCATTCGTCCAGCCATTCGGCTCAAATCCTATAGATTCAAGAACCATTACCGAACGTCTAATATCCGATACCCATTGTTGTATTATTGCAGGATCTTTCTTGTTCAGCTTTGCCTTTTTCACTTTTCTCATTATTGCACGTCTAAGTTTGGGAACTAACCATACATTTTTGAATACTGCCACAGGTTGGGATTTTGGACGATCAAACACCTTGATTGATTTCACAAGAATTTCTTTTTGTTTTGTTTCAAAGCCGGGAACATACATATAAGTAAATTCCAACGATATGGAATCGGTATTATAGTCGCAATACTCATAGCCATACTCATCTATGTTCCATAAGTGTTTAAATGACAAACCTATGGTAATCTCCTTTTTATCTTCGTGTCTATTCACAAATTCCGAAAATCCTCCAAGATCAACCAGGTCACCTTTCGGCAACAATACTATTTCTTCACTTTCCGGTGCTTCCATTGTCTGTTTAAACAAAAGAAGTGATTGAAGAATGGAACTTTTACCAGAGCTGTTTGGTCCATACAGCAGTGTAATGGGCTTCAAGGGAATCTTCTGCATGGTGGAAAAACACTTGAAATTTTCTATACGAATTTCGTTAAACATTCTGATTCTCCTGATCGGAATTGTGCATACGGCATATTATTGCGTTTCTATGCTGTTTTCATGCCATATTAAAATTGTTCTGCAATTAAGCATTATATCAATAAGTTAACAAACAGTCTCAAAAAAACACTCTGTCAATATGGTAACAATCGTTACCAATTTAGCTCCGTTTATTACTATAAACCAAATTTTTCCTTCGCCCGTTTTCTGAAGGTGTGGGGTTTTATATTCAGCAGTCTTGCAGCTGCTTCTCTGTTGCCATCTTTTATCTTGATCGCTTCTTCGTAATATTTCCTTTCAAGATTATTCAGATAGGTATCAAAGTCCATTCCAGCAGTTGGTATTCTTACACTGGTTTTTTCTTTGATCCTTGAGGTTTCGCCCGATGATAGTTCCTGGGGCAAATCAGTTTCGTTAATAATGTTTCCCGTTGAGAGAACAAATGCCCGCTCTATGGTATTTTCCAGTTCCCTTATATTCCCCGGCCAGTCATATTCAAAGAGCAGTTTCATTGTTTCCCTGGTCAGTTGTTTTTGACGCTTATAACGATGGTTGTGGAGTCCGAGAAAATAACTAATCAGAAGCGGTATGTCCTCTCTTCTTTCGCGTAAGGTGGGTATTTGAATATCGATAACCTTCAGGCGGTAGTACAGATCTTCTCTAAACTTCTCTTCCGATATTAACGCGGCTAAATTTCTATTTGTGGCCGCGATGAGCCGGACATCAGTCTTTATTGTTTTTGTGCCTCCGACCCTCGTAATCTCTTTATCCTGTAAGGCTCTAAGTACTTTGGCTTGGGCAGATAGCGGCATATCGCCTACCTCATCCAGAAAGATCGTTCCCTTATCGGCCAGTTCAAATCTACCTTTTTTCTGTTGAATCGCGCCGGTAAATGCACCCTTTTCGTGTCCAAAGAGTTCACTTTCTATAAGGCTTTCCGGAATAGCGGCGCAATTAACAACAATAAAGGGTTCTTCTTTTCTTAAACTGTTAAAATGGATTGCCTGAGCGACAAGTTCTTTACCGGTTCCGGTTGCTCCCTGGATGAGAACAGAAGAATCATACTGTGATGCCGCTTTAATAGTGTCTTTGATCCTCTCTAATTGATGGCTTTCCCCGATCATTTTATATTGGGAAAACTGAAGGAGGATGTCTTTTCTTTCCGCTTCCAGTTTCTCTATCCTCAAATAGGTGGTTTCTATTTCGAGTTCTCTTTGACTTGGTGAAGTAATATGGGGAAATGTTTCCAAAGATAATTTAATTTCCGAAACAGCTTTTTGACCGGGTTTTAAAAAACGGGGAGGAGTTATCTTCAGCAGGATTGACGGAACCAATCCCGATTGGGCAAGCAAAAACCAGATTGTCTGCATCTGGGGCGTGCCAGATGCTGTTGCGATATAATACTCCGGTTTATGTGTTTCATGTGCTGTCATTATCTCCTGGCAGCGTTTGTACATGTGCAGGTACAGTTCCTCATAGTCGGTCGGATCAGGAATGTCGATGTTGAATATCCTGATTTCACTTTCTTGATATCTGGCTATAATCTCTCGTCTCAGGCCTTGTGCGTTCAGGAGGGTGTTCGGCGTCGTAAAAATATATATGCGTTGAATTTGTTTTTCACTGAGAAGAGTTAAGACTGGACCATCGGTAAAATCACCCTCAACAGCTTCAGGATTAAAGGGATCTCTGTTTCCTGCAAATGTTAACAGAACATCCATCGGGATCTCCTCATAGAAAAGAAAATATAGCTGAAAGCATATTTGATCACAAAAAGATTCTGTGAAAAATATCAGAAATACAGAGATTTAACAAATTAAATTTATGGCTACATTACATAACATCGACGACCAGTAATTATCGTCTGCAATCTGCTATTGTTGCCGGTTAAGAAAAACAACGGTTTCAGGAAGAACACAAATATCACGTCGCCATGAAATAATAACGCTGATAAATATTCACGTTTCAAACCGTATCATTGATCCTGACCGATCACCCAAACTCTCGCTTTGTATTTGTAATTGTGGATATTGACTATATCCGTATTTTTAAGAAAATGAATGAAAGCTTAAAAATACTGTTTTGAAAGGGTATAATCAGTATACAACCCCTTATCCAAAGCAGACCCACTTGACTTCGGCGTTGTCCAAAAACTCTCGGGATAGACCATCAGTCTGCCGATCGGGAATATGACAAACCTCCTTTCGGGGAGACCGAACAGAACATTCATGTATGTGTCGGTTGTTCATATCAGTTCTTTACCCAATTCAAGGTCATTGAGGAGAATAACGGCCTTGACCTTTTCGGGAATGTGTTTTGAGGTATGTGGGATGTGGAGAATTATTTAACATGCCAAGATCGGCAATGCTCATTTAAAATGGGCCATTTCCGAGGCTACCGCCCTCTTTTTACGGTGCAATCCCAAAGCAAAGGCCTATGTGGAGAATCTGGCCAGACGATATGATAGGTTATATCGCTGGAGCTATATGCCTAGCTGGCTGGGGCTTTCTACACAAGATCTTCGATGATGGTCATGAAAAGCATCATACACGTGGCGCTGACCACGAAACTGCCAGTAAGAATTTCTGCGGGGGCAACCCGGGCGCATTGATTGATTAGACCGACGATATGACACAAATATAGTTGACAGTAAGAATGACCTGCACCCCACCCGATCCTGCACCTAACTGGATGGTCTTGATTCATATGACCAAGCCACTTCTCTTGAAAAGGACGGTATGAGGTCACCAACTAATTCCCAAGGTATCTGCCAATTTCTATCAAGGCAGATCTGCCGTACAACGGTGTAACTGACCTTCAATATGTGTTTGTGGCAGGCTTAGAAAGCCCAGCAAGCTTTTTGAAACAAAGACATTCCATGTGACAAAGAGCTGGAGGAGAAAATGCTTTTTCTTTGATATACATTATTTTTCCTCTGGACTGAGGGGTAGCCCATATATGTTAGTATCTGTTACTTTGAAATATAGAATAATAAATTATGATATGTACTCAAGATTCAACCATTCTTAAAAACTTATCCAATCTTTCCAAAACTTCTTCAGGCTTTTTTTCAATCTCGCATTCCCACAATCTGAGGACACGCCAACTCTTTTTTCGCAGCTCTATCATATGTCTCTTATCCCTCTCCTTATTTCCCAGGAGTTTTTCTTTCCAGTAGCCTGTACGGGTTTTGGGAATAGTCCCATCCCGGCAGCCTGCATGCAGGTGCCAAAAGCATCCATGAACAAATATAACGGTATTATACTTGGGAAGTACAATATCCGGTTTCCCGGGGAGGTTCTTAACATGTAGACGGTAGCGGTATCCCTGTGCGAAGAGCATTTTCCGGACACGGATTTCCGGGGAAGTATCCATGCTGCGAATATTTGACATTACTTTACTTCGTTTTTCTTTCGTCCATATATCCATTGTAAACCTGTGAGTAGCCTGTATAGCATAAACAAAATAAACAAAATTGTATGTTTACCCAATAAATCCGCCCTTATTAAGCAAATGATTCAGTTCTTTAGCTACTTCATAGGCAAGAGGAACCGGAACACCATTTGACACGACTGCAAATTTTGATGATAATGACGCATCTTCCGGAAGCACATAGGAATCAGGTATTCCTTGGATTCTCATTGCCTCTCTGACACTGAGTCTTCTCTTAAGCCACGGGTGCAAATGCACTTCATTATTGCCATAGCAAGCTGTTGGGCTGAACCTGTAGCGGTGAAGCCTCTTAAATGATTTCCTTGTTGTGTCCCCTTCTTTGATAATAGAGAATTTTGGTGAGTAAGCATTAAAAGTATCTTTGCCATTTTGGATTTGAGATGGGCAATTCTCAGGATTCAAAACGGATTGTACGGTCAACTCTATAGGTATGTCTTCCGGTAATTCTGGACAGTTTCCATTCGTCACAATGCATGGCCATTTGAAACGCGTTCTTGCGCCCTTGTACTTTCTTTTGACCGGCCAAGGGAACCATTCCCTTTCCTTTGCGTCGATCAGCCTGCCAAGACAACGGCAAGCATAATCCCTTTTTATGCCAACTATGAACAGCCGCTCTCTATTCTGCGGCACACCAACCTCAAGAGCATTCAATATTTTTAAATCAAGGCAATAGCTATGACTCTCCAGTCTCCCTTCCAGGGCTGAAAGAAACTCCCTGTGCTGTTTGGTTCTATATAGACCTGCAACGTTTTCAAAAACAAAGAACGGAGGTTGAATCTTCAATATTCTGTTAATAAAAGTTTTTGTAAGCCTTCCGTTAATACCTTTACCCCCCGCGTTTTTCCCCCCGTTGCTAAAGTCCGGGCAGGGAGGCCCTCCAATAATGCCAAAAAAACGCTGCCTTCCACCGGGAAATGCCTGTCTGATTATTTCAGGGGCAAATAGGTGCTCGATATCCCTCGTTGTACTGATAGTAGCTGGGCGCGACTGAGTAAAAACTGACTGTCGCCAGTGTGTCATGCCGTACGCATACAGATTGGCAAACACTCTGTTGGTTTCATTTGTCCAAATCGAATAGAATCCTGCCATTTCAAATCCGATATCCAGGAACCCGCCTCCAGTAAAAAACGAAAGGACAGGTATACAAGTAGATACCTTCTTTTTGTTTGCTCTTCTCATTCTAAAACGTACCCGGTAGTGAACATTTTCGCCACGAAAAACCCATCCGACCTTTCATTCCACAAATTGCAGAAAACTGCACGTTTGATATCATTTCTCAAAAAGGCGTGCCGTTCAGGGGACAATCCCCGTATTGCTGCTTCTCCTGTATCTGTTGCAATAACAACCCGGTAAAGCCCGTTGGCCAGTAATGTTTTATTTACAATCCTGCCCTTTGCATCAATCGGCCAGTTCTCACCTACTTTACGAGCTTCCCAGTATTTGCTGCAGGCAGGCCTGAACAAGCAGTACTTACATGTTTCGGGCGATGGCTGGGCGAAATCTCTTGGCTGTAATCCCGATCTAATAAGCTCATTAATGTCGGCCAAGTTTTTACTGGCTTCCTGCAACAGCTTCCCGCATTCCTCTGAATCAACGTCAATACTGATTCTTACTTGATTAATCCCCGCCAGGGTAAGCTTCTTAGGCCATTCACCGTGCTTTGCATGGTAAAGCGCAGCATACATTTTCACTTGAATAACGTATTCATGTTTTGCACCGCCGGATGACAAATCATCAGTCAAAGGCCCTGTTTTGTACTCAACGATCTCAATGCCTGCATCCGATTCCTTAACCAAATCGATTTTGCCCACCACCTTTCCATCGGGTGTATCAACCCAGGCCTCCGCATTGTTTTTAGAGCCGCTGCTTTTGCCATGCGGAATGCCCCCAAGCATCGGGCATATCATATCGAAAGCAAGGAGCTTTTTTACTTCAAAATTTAAAACGCTTGAATACAAGGGAACAAGGTGTTTCTCAAGAGGATTTTTGAGCATTTCATTTTCAAGGCGCTCAATTTCATTGTCCCATTCTTCCGAAAGTTCTTTTCTATTTGAAATCCTTCCCTGAAACGCCAGTTCCAGCATGCGGTGAATTGCCGTTCCAACGTAAGCCGCAGGATTACAGGGGAGCAATAGTTGCCTGCTAGATGCCCAAATCTCCTTCAGCGGGCATTGCTGTAGCGAAAGATAACTGCTGGGAGATATCCTTGCTAAAGGCTCAAGCGGTCTCTCTGTAAAATTCTTTAGACTCATTTTAGTTTGAAGTCATTCCGTGTTCATGGCACCAGCCGGGCCGCCGCTTGAGGTTAAAGGTGTCAATATATCCATCAATCTCACCGCCTGCCTCAGCAATTGCTTCTGCCAGTTTGCTTGTTGCTCGCCTTTTGTCCCACAACGGATGAACCACAATAACCTTCTTATCGCCAGCGACAAAACCGGGGATTCCGGCCCATTCAGCATTTTGGTAACCGAAACATTTGGTAAAGCTGTTTCGTAGATTGGCAGCAGTTTTCAGCCATCCGGACAGTTCAGGTACGCTAAAATCACCATCAAGCCCGGCTTTGTAATCTGGACAGGACAATGCCTTTAGATAAGAAACCGCCAAGCGCCAGTCCAGCAGCCCGTGGTATGACATGTTTTTGTAAACCTTCAGACAGTCATAACAGGCGGAATCACACTTTCGGTGCTTCTCCTGCTGAATAGCAAAAGGATAAGAGCCTTTTTCTTCCGGGAAACACGCTTCCTGCAGTAACCTTTCAAACTCATTAAAGGCTTGCCGTACGAATCCCGCGCTGTTTGGCAGCCTGTCGCTCAAAATAATTTCAGCAACTCTTTGGTCTCCACTAATTGTCCTGTGGGCTATACTCGCAACTTCGATCTCTTCAGGATCTATGTCCAGCTTGTCGGCAATTAGACGCTGCAGGAGAAAAGCTGCCGATATGGCACCTGCACGGATTGCCGTATTACTAGGGTTAAGATTGATACCAAGAGGTACAACTAATGGAGATATCCGCAAAATATCAGTTGTCTTTCCCGCTGCCAATGCGTACCGCGCAAGCGCGTCTTCATCGAAATCTGCATACCGTGCCTCGATCCACTGGTTTGAAAGCTGGGGAACGCTTCTCTGGTCCTTGCGCTCAACTGGTGGTGGCGGTGTCGCAATTGAAGTACCTTCAAATAGTCGGCCTGCATTATCGTTAATCCGCCAGACCCGGCCAGAGTCAGAAAGTGAAATACAGCAGTTCGCGTCTCGCAGATTTTTTCGCTCAGCATCGCCTGATGATTCTGCAAGGGCGCTTGGGATTCCAAAATGAACATTTTCTTCTTCTTTAGCATCACTCCCCCGGGACAAGTCTGTCCGGAAAGCCTGCGGTGTGACAATTTGGTATTGAACGAATTTTTGATTCTCAGCTTGAGGGATGCCGCATCCGGGGCAAAACTCCAGAGGTTCCATGATTTCTGATGTACGAGTGAAGCCACATGATTTGCAATGCTGGAACCATCGATGGTAGGGCAGGGGATCTTCCGGCCTAGCAATCCATCGGTTGCCAATCTTGAACAGGGGAGAAGTAAATCCAACTGAGGTGTGAATTGCCTTGTCTTTCGTTTTTTGGGAGCCTGGCGCAAATTCGGTAATGGCAAGTTCTAAGTCCCGGTCAATGGTATAGGCTTTGTCGCCCGTAAGCCTGTGGTAAAGCACCCTGGTCCGGGAGGGCATTCCATACATCGGTAAAACAGCACCTTCGGCAAGCCGCTCCGCAAGCCCGTTACCAGCTATTTCTGGATTTTTTGTAATCCTGTCAATCTTTTCCGGCAGCCTTTCTTCCAGCCAATCGAGGTACGCCATGTTGTCTGTTCCAAGAAGAGCCTGAATAATCTGCTCTTGTTCATCCTTGTTCTCCCTGAGCCATTTGGTTACAGCTGGTTTGTTTTGTTCCCAGCCAACCTCTCCATCCAGGTCGTCCGTCAGTCCAAACTCACCGTGCACATCCGGAGATCCTGACAGATGCCATGAATGAATATCGGCATACCGAAATGCCCTCCTTAGGCACTCCTTCGCCAATAGCCGTTTTACAATGCGCTCCTGGCCCATGGTAAGGAACGGCACAGGCGGAGGGTCGCCAGTAATGCGCTCGGGGAAATCGAAATAGTGGTCATCATGGCTCCGTCCACGGCACAGGGTTAAAACCGCAGCAAACGCCTGCTTTCTCCGACCAGCGCGCCCAACCCGCTGCTGGTAGTTAAACCTCATCGGAGGCATGTTCGCAAGCATTACCGCTTGCAGGTTTCCGATATCAACCCCGACTTCCATAGTTGTAGTAACGCTTAGAACATCAATGTTTTCTACATTTCGTATAAGCTCATCATTTCCGGGGAGGCTGACAATCATTCCCCTGAAGTGCCGCTGCCGTTCAAGCTGGTCGTCTGTTTGGGCCGTTAGTTCCTCGCAGTGAATCCGTATTGGTTCCCTGCCCTCTGCGGCAGCCTGCGCCAGATGATTCCTGTCCCAAAGGGAGGAACAAACATTATTTGGTGAGTCAGGCAGGCTGTTTGTACAGTTCGTGCAAATTCCAGCACTCTTATGTAGGTGGTGACGCATGCACCTCGGACAGGTCCAGACGGGGTCATCTTCCAAAGTCACACGAACACCGAGTAGGCGAACCACAAGTTTGGCGTTATGATGTCCCCCTGCACGCAAAGCTCTGAATACAGCCTCTCCTAATGTATTCTCTCCTACACCAAATTTTGTTGCCACTGCACGGATATACGTTTTAAAGATTGCTCTTGCAGTATTATAGTCAGGAAAATCGTCTTGAGGATATTCTGAACCTTCATGTCTGTATTTATCTCCCAAGACTCGAATAAATGAATTACATACATCCCTAAAAATATCCTCTGGGACCCCGGCTTCATTTGAACGCTCTTCAATAATTGAATCTTCAATTTTAAGACTAAGCCACCCTAATCCGGATGATTCAAGGCTAAAATATAGCCTGCCGAAAAACAGGTCACACAATGCTATGATAAGATTGTGTGATATCCGGTTACGTCCATGCTGCGTTTCCTGAGGCAATCCTTGCATCCAGTTGCAGTTGTTGAAATCAAACAATTCAGTCCATCGGTGATACCGCCTGTCCCACTGGAATCCCTGTAGTAGAACATCATTGCCTGCCGGATTAACGCCAAGTTCAACGAGCCTTTTTATTAATATACCGCAGTCCTCAATATTATCTGAAGGGGGCAGTATATAAGTGACGCTAACCTCCCTATCAACCCCCCTTCTCCTGATTATCTCAAGCTCCTCATTTGCCTTTACAACTTGCTGCTGCAAAGGTGCTGGCAACCCTTGAACCGCAACACTGGCCGTATCTAGTAGTTCTCTTAGCTTTCCCTTCGCATGGGGAGTTCGTTCAAGAAACATCTTCGCTTCAGTGGATAGCTCCCCGCTACCGCTTTCAAGATACTCAAGTAATTTTGGCTCTCCCAGCACTTTTATCCTTAATTCATCGCAGACTATTTCTCGAACTAAATCTGTGTAATGATTTCGCTCAACCCCGTTTGATATCTGTGCAGCATCTTCCCTGCTGTCTGAAAAAACAACCAGTTTCCTGCTGATACAGTCTTTCTCAGGAAGCACGTAAAAGAGTTCCTTAGAAAATATCTGGCTAACTTTTGAAAAACCCGTCCGGAATCCTCTCACCGGTGACTTTCGCAGCAACCGTCTTGTATAATCTGCCCCGCATGAAGGGCACTTGCAAGGGAGTGCTCTGAATTTTTCACCCTCTGCTTCACTAATCCCCTCAATTTGAAAAAGGTATCCTTTCACCCAGTCATCCGTGTTTTCTTCAGCTTGCTCGTGTGAAAGTTCAACATAGCCGGTAAGAGTATTTAAGCTTGCCTCGCCCCAGTCTCCCCATGGCGCTTGCCGGGAAAATCTGTGTTGGCTGATTGGCTGGTGGCGCCAGTGCCCTGATTCACAAAAGTCCTGATTGCCTTGCGGCCAGAATAAGGCGAATTCCCTGTAGGTGCGCCTTTCGACAAACCGGGCAGCCTGGCGCTCTGGTATGCCTTCTATGTCTGGAGTTGTTGCAAGCATTTCTATGGCACCGTTCGGTCGAAATAGCCTGTTCCCTCCAAAGAATACGGTTCCGCAGTGCTCGCAATATAGTAGTTCCAGTACCCTTCTTGTTTCTTCCTCATCTACAAGCCTGGTGAGATGGTACAGTTCTCCAACTGGCCTGTTATCTGGAGTTCCGTCCAGTGGCTTTGTAGATGCCCACAAACCTTCAATATTGCGGAAGAAGAAATGCATCCTTAACGGGGGCAACACAGTTTCTTCACCACATTTTTCATACAATCCACGGGCTAAGAGCAGTCCGCGGGTACAGGCTTTAAGGTCTTCACCGCTTAATGAGTTTCCAAAAATGCTTCGTCCAAAATCCGTAAGCGAAACTGCTCTTAGCCTGCCTTCAATTTCACAGGCCCTGAGCATTCTTGCATCCAGTTGCAGGCTGTTAAATGTCCTGAATAAATGAGATGGCCCTTGACCGCTGCCTCCAAGCTGCTGGATTACCTGATTAATGACCGTTTCGCTGACTGAACCGGCGTTTTCGGCCAATAACTTAAAAGGCTCTGCTGCAAGCGGCTCAGTATCAGAAAGTGTTGGTAAAGGCTTCTGTCTTCCTTCGATAATTTCGAACCTGTTTGAGCCAAAGAAATCTCTTAGAAATTCCTTACTGTTAGAGTCTCCGGCCTCAAGGGAGGCGCTTGATGCAAGTATTCTCAGCTGGGGATGGTCTGAATGCAGTCCCAAGCGCATCAGCACTAACCGTAATAGATATGCGACTTCAGTACCTGCCGTGCCCCGGTAAAGGTGCAGTTCATCCACAATAAGGTGAAAAATCCGGTTTCTCCTGGCCTCTTCACGTTCCCTTTCTTCTACGTCTTCAGCAGCAAGCCATGAGCGGGTCTTTTCAAAAATTGGCTCGTCATACTCTCGCATCATCATAATGCTTAGCATGGAGAAATTTGTGATAAGTATATCTGGAGGACAATCCTGCATATCCCAACGGTTACGCATTTCAGATCCGTCAAGGCGCGGGAAAAAGTAAACACACTCCTCTTTGTCTGGATCTTCATTTAAAGGGTCGCGCGCATAATTCTGCGCTGCCCGTGCTGCATCGTCTGCGTCTGCAAGCGCTTTTATCAAATCTTTCAATTTCTTCTTATTTACTGGCCTACTTCCGCTTCTTTTTGGTGGCCCGAGCATATCGCCCGAAACGGGCGTAGCTCCATTATACCTGCCTAGGTAAATCCTGTTGCCGTTTGCATACCGGCTAAACCATTCCCGCGCATCTTCAGAATCAAGTGCTTTTCGCAGCCTGGTTAATTGGTCCTCAACAAGTGCATTGATCGGATAGATGACAAGCGCCCTGACAGCGGCTGGCCTTCTTTCGTGGCCGCGCTGTGAAACCCATGGATTTTCACTGTCCTGGCGGCATTTATCTTGCCAGTCTTCATTTTTCCACCAGTCATTCAACCGTGGATGTGGCTCTTCCGGCATTGTCCAAGACGGCAGTTCCTTTGTTAACTGGGCAAATAGCGGAAGCAGGAATGCCTCTGTTTTTCCAGAACCGGTGCCTGCGGTAACGATGCAGTGCTGGCCGGCAACTGACTTATGAAGCATCTTGTACTGGTGCGAGTACAATTCGTTGGTACCAAACAAGCCACATCCAACAAGCCCTTTGAACTTTTCCAACTGAGCCGGGCCATAATCGGGCAAGTCGCGTTCTCCCAAGTTTGGGATAGTTTTTCCGCTGCTTTCATACCTGGGCAATGGCTCTATCCAGGGTTCCTGGTTTAAGACTCCTGGCTGGTTTAACAAACGTTCCCGCTCTTCCTCAAGAGAAGGAAACCTCGTTCCAAAGGCAGTCTGAACGTAAAGAATGAATTTTTTCCGTATTTTTTCAAATGCACCTACTGGATCAAGCATGCAGCATTCCTTCCTTTTCCACGGCGAAGCTTATGTTTAAAAGTTTCTGATTTACTTTGCTGGCAATCATCCCGGCTACTCTTGGAGGAACATCTGAATATACTTGATAGGGGTGTTGAGGGGGAATGTTACTGGTTCTTTGCTTGCAAGAAATAGCTGAATATGGAGGAATACCAGAGCACAACGCTGCTGCTCTGGCTAATAGGCATGGCAGAGGCACGGTTACCGGAACTGCCAGCTCAAACCGTTTTCTATCATACATTAAAATATTGTTTCCTGCATTTGCCAAGGCAGCATACCTTCCCCAGTCCCGGCTGATTTCTGCAGCTGAGCCATTGTTCCAAATCCAGTGATAAAGCTGTCTGGTATCAGGGTGACGATATTCTGCCAGTGTCTGGCTTCCTTCTTCTGCCGAATATTTGGAAAACATCAACCATTCTTTTATGAAAGTTTTTTTCCCCCAGTCCAGCTCTTCTCGCTCTTCGAATCTCAGTGTTCCCAGAATCTCGTAAAGAGAAGCAGACATCACGGCCAGCTTCCATGCGGCAGGTGATTCCACATCACAGGCAATGTCAACCTTTTCTGCAATATCCCGCAATAAGCCCTTGTCTGTAGCCTCGATGCAGATAGCAGGAGGAATGCCCGCATATACTTCGGAATGTCTAAAAGGCTTCAGTATTGCCTTTTTCCGCTTTGCTCGGATCGCTTCCTTTATGCTGTTAACCAGCCGCGGGGTCCTCGCGCCAACAAGCAGGGCATTTGGTAGTCCGAAGCTGGGAAGAAGGACTAATGCAGGCCTGCACATGAAAACCACCCTGTTGTCAAAATCGAATTCGCAGTAGCCAAGAGAATCAAGCATTCTGATGGCCTGTCGCCTCGCATCAATATCTATTTGCTCCTCGTTTTCACTCCCAATCGGCAAGTAGACATGCCTGAACATCTCATTAAATTGTTCTAGCTTCATACTGCCTTTCGTGCTCATCGCGTAAATCAGGGTATTAGACATGCTGGGCCAGCCTCAAATAGTCATTCCAGATTTCCCGTATTTCTATAATTTCAGGAAGTGCATACCGTTTTCTTCTGTACCATATGACTTTTTTCCAATTCTTTATTTGTGATCTGTTTCCTGTAGGTGTGGGCAGTTCTGAAATTCTTTTTATCTGCTCTACCGTTCCACAAAAGTAGAGTTCCCATTGGTTTCTTCTTCGTTTTGCAGCAGCCCAAACCGGTTTCCAGGCTTTCGGAACAGGTTCATCAGGCCATTCGGCAACTTCTCCTGGCTTTTCACCAATAAAGATAACTTTCTTTGACAACAGCGTTAGTTTAGGCCCCTGATAATATGCTAAATTCTTTATACCAGTTGCATGGGCACCACACGCTGAAACTTGAAATTCGCCTGTGATGATATTTCCTTTTGAATCCCTGTGCGGTGTATCATCAAAAGAATCCGGCAGGCCAAATTCCGCAAGCCTGATGACCTTGCTTAAACAGTGATCACCGACGCGGGCTTCAATGCGAATTGGCAAGCCGCTCGGGACATCTTCGGGTAGGGCAAACTCATTCATCTGACCTTCTTCCGGTTCTATTTTTTTGCCGTTTACGGTCACTTCCTCTGAACCCTGTCGGTTTTGCATTACAATTTTGGGTGGTGCGAAATTGAAATAAACATTACCCTTTCCGGCTTTAATACCCTCTTCTAATAGAAGTCGTACTGTTGTAGAAAGCGTAAGAATGTCAATTTCAGGGCAGGATTCACTGGCATTTTCCCCCTGGAACAGCATCCATCCATTTGGAAGGCCTGAGACGTGTAATTGGTCAAACCTTTCACAGCAATTGTTTATCCAAGATGTAATCCTCTCTGCATAGCTGGATGTACACGCTACTAAAAATTTGATCCCGCGCTCAAGCCTATGTGTTTCAATCCAGTTTGGCAATCCATCTATTCCCAACCGGAATAACCGTACTTCAGCGCCATGCAGCCTTGCTCTCCAGTGTGACTCAGTATCAGCTAGCCGCTCTCCGTTGGCCCAGTCAAAAATTGCGCCATTTAATTTCTCTTGAGGATAGTTCCTGTTTTCTTTAAGCAGCGTAGACCATCCCCGATGTGATTCATGGCACTGCCATTCACTGGCATCACCGGGACGGCTAAAAATCAAACCTTCTTCGGGAAACGGCCTACTTGTTTTAAACCTAACATGAATGTCTGCATGTGAAGCCATGGGGTCTATCTTAATGCACAGGCGCAAACTGGTATGAATCTGTTGAATGGGAACAGCTTCACCACCCTCTTCTGTACCCTGCTTAAGCACTGTCCCGTCCCATTCCTCCAGTTCCTCAAGTACTAAATCCACCAGTGCTTTTTTAAGGTTTTTACTAACGGCATCTTCTGTACTGCCGCCCTTCAATAAAACTTTAGTACGGTTCTCCAAAACAGTATCTCCATAATAGCTCAATATTTGCGGGATGATTTCAGGTGATGGGAGGTCAGTAGGATCAAGGCCGGCCTTATAAAATATATTCGGCAAGTGCTTGCGCTCTTTCTCCGATAAGATTGTCTGTGAACGGGGCAATCCAACATATATCCAGCCTCCGCGTATTCTCGCAACAAACCTGCCGAGTTCCTCGTGCTTGTCTTCCCGGCTCCATTTTTCCAGATCGTCCCATAAAACTATCATGCTGCTAAAGTGACTTGGCATCCCAAGGTCTTGCGGTTCTCCCAATAGTTTTCTCAGGCCAGGATAATATGAATGAGGGGCATAATCTGTTTCAGTGACAGCGGCGAGGACGAAAAATACAAGGTAAGCAACATATGGCGGGTACTCTATTCCTCTTTCCCTCCACTTATCATAGGCCTGCAATGCCCTCTGGCAAAGCTCTGGCTTTGTTGCCCAGTCAGGCCCCTTTTTTACAGCCTCTATAAGTTCCCAGACTCCTGCACCGTAAGGTTCTCCAAGCTGCTTAATAATTTCTTCATTGACGTAAAGCAGCACTTCGCGGCCAGCCATAGAACTGTCGAAATAGTGCTTTGCCAACAAATCATTCCATGCCAAATAATCCATTTCAGCCTTTACGGTTCACATTCGCTACGTTTAGTATGGTCGTCGTTTCCGACCGGGACCCGAAGCGGCGTGGTTTGAAACGTACGAGTCGATGCTCTTGTTAAGCCTATTTATTTGACCTCATATCGGTACTGAGTAGGACTGAGGTACTCATCCTTCAGCTTCCAGGGATCTTCGTGTTTTGTGATGGTTCCGCCCTGCGCTTGCAAGTTTCCGTTCTGCTCTTCGAGCACAATGCCAGAAACTATCACGAGTGCAGAGCTCTTTGGGTTGTCACGGATGTGTCGGACTTCTCCGTGGGTTAGGCTCACAGACAGGCCTTCGCCTGTTGTGCCCTTGACCTCGATAAATCGCTCCTGTGTCCCATTGGTTACGAAAAGATCGAACGGCTGAGTTGAGGACTTGTCAATCACTTCCCACCCCGTATCTTCGTAAAGGGTACGGGCTATTTGCATAGCTCGGAGTTCAATGGCCTTGCGTTCCACTTGAGACAATCCGAACCCCTGGCCGCTTCTTCCCGTTGCAGGGCTTCGGGGCGATGGAGACGGATCGATTCCTTCAAACATAGTTTGGATCTTGTTCGAATCAAGGGCGAGCATGGACAGTTGCGAAGATGTCCCATCGCCACTTGCCGCGCACATCTTGACGGCTTTGACTGACGGAGGGTCGTTCAGTCGGGTGAAATTATTGATGGCCGCGACGAAGGAGCTGACCTCTACTATTGTCTCCTTCGGCTCGGAGAATTCTTGGGCACACTTTCCACATTTCCACTTTGGTTGCTTTGTGATTCGTTCGCGAATATCGGTTGAATCACATAGAGGACAGCGCCTGTGGATTTTGGCATCGTCCGTCTCTGAGATGTCGCCAATTGTGCCGACACCAATGATCTCGTTCTCTTTACGAACGACAGCGAAGTCGCCTGTCGCAACATTCCGGTGATTCGGGACTAGGCTATCGTAATGATAGGATTCACCTGTAGCATCACGGTATCCATCGATACCCTTTGAAATTCGGGTCGCGTCAGATTTTTCAAGTAGTAACCAGTAGTTCATTATCTCATGGCCCAACGTTGCTTATCCAGATCCGCATAAATGCTATCTGACACGCATAAAAAAACCCCGCCACAGTATGTGATACGGGGTATGTTTTCTGGTCAGATCATAATTCCCTCTTTTTACGGTAAGGATTAAGGCTTCTGATATCAATTTTAAATCACAGAACTAACGCACATTTGATGATACTCCTATCATATTTAAAGTCAAGGATTTTATTCGATTAAGAATAGTTTCGCGAATCTACGAGAGTGACTTGACCTTGCGGATTGTCGTTTGTACTGTGCGATAATTTGCCCGTAAAGAAGAATCAAGGTTTCAGAAAAACACAAATCCCACGTCACCTCGAAAAGATCACTCTGAAAGTATGAACATTTCAAACCGTATCATTGATCCTGACCGGCCCCTCAAACTCTCGCTTTGTATTTGAAGGTGTTGATATTGAATTCATCCAGTTTTTATTGTCTTCAGAAAACAACAAAGCTGACACGAAATGCATCTGTCCATCTTGTCTTTGCATCCACAGAAAAGGTTAGAGTCAAATGCTACCGAATTTAAAGGGTTGATTCCTCCGATGTCATTCCGGCGGGGTCGCTCCTATTTCTTGATATTATGCAGTAAATAGGATACTTTCGTTTCATGAAAGATGACACCAGAAAACCGACTCTCTATCTGATAGACGGCAGTAATTATATCTACCGGGCATTCTACGCGATCCGGGAACTCTCCAATTCCAAGGGCTTTCCCACGAATGCCGTCTATGGCGTTACCAACATGCTCATGCGGCTCTTGCGCGAGCGGCGCCCCGATTACATCGCCATCGCCTTCGATTCCAAGGGGCCCACCTTCCGCCACGAGACCTATGACCAGTACAAGGCCAACCGCAAGGCCATGCCCGACGAGCTGATCCCCCAGATCCCCCTCATCAAGGACGTCGTCAGGGGCTTTTCCATCCCCGTCCTGGAGATGCAGGGGATGGAGGCCGACGACATCATCGGGACGATGGTCAAGGCGAGCAGGGACCGGGGGGTGCAGACGGTCATCGTGTCGGGTGACAAGGACCTGATGCAGCTCGTTGCCGACGACGTCATCATGATCGACACGATGAAGGACAAGACCTACGATATCGCGGGCGTCAGGGACTACTTCGGCGTGGGACCGGGACAGGTGGCGGAGATACTGGGCCTCGCCGGCGATTCGTCGGACAATATTCCCGGTGTCCCCGGCGTGGGGATGAAGACGGCCCGGAAGCTCCTCGACGAATACGGCTCACTGGAGGGGATACTGGAGAATGCGGAGAAGGTGAAGAACGCCCGCGTGAGGAAGAACCTGATGGAATTTGCCGAACAGGCGATCCTGAGCCGCGACCTGGCGACGATCAGGACCGACGTGGACATCGCCTGTGACATGGAGGCATTCCGTCTCAGCGACCCCGATACGACACTGCTCAGGGATGTCTTCGCCCAGTGCGAATTCTCATCGCTGATACAGGCACTGAACATCGAGGAGGAGGATGCCGGGAGGGAGAGCCATATCGTTCTCTCTGAGACGGAACTGCACGACCTCTGCGCGAAGGTGCAGGAGGCGAAGGAGCTGTCACTGGAGGTGGAGCTCTCGTCGGAGGAACCGATGAGGGCGGACATCGTGGGGATGGCACTGTGCACGGGGCCGGAAGAGGCCTTCTACATCCCCCTGGGGCATGCCTATGAGGGTGTCCCGGCACAGCTCGCAGAGGATGCCGTCCTCGGCGCACTGGCCCCCATCCTGTCCGATGACACGATAAAAAAGTGGGGCCACGATATCAAGCGGGCCTCCATTGTCCTTTCCCGCGCCGGTATCCCGCTGAAGGGTGTCCGGTCCGATTCCATGGTCGCCTCCTATGTCCTCAATCCCTCGCGGCGCACCTTCGATCTTGCCGACATCGTCCTGGAACAGCTCAACCGGGGTCTTCCCGCGA
>Ga0272441_10002041_pt1 | contig 41860 bp, 44 predicted proteins | sample SSMProp6N_FD_193582 | JGI IMG/M metagenome (GOLD analysis project Ga0272441, IMG submission 193582) | Marine sediment archaeal communities from Little Sippewissett salt marsh, Falmouth, MA, United States - SSM-Prop-6N | ecosystem: Environmental > Aquatic > Marine > Wetlands > Sediment ...
GAAACATTCACACTAGAAACGTCGATGTTATCGCTGGTCTTTATATTAAAGTTGAAGGTATCTCCAGTTGTACCTGAGGTATCGCTATCATCAGAAGTTAATGATGGGTTATCATTATCTGAGACACCAACACTCTGTTCTGCTCCTCTAACATAATTGTCGGAGCTATCATTTACTTGAACTGTGTATACTAAATCACCAAGATTATCATCCAAAGTTATCGATCCGGTCCAGGTATTCTCAGGAGACTCTGTTAGAGCATAATTACCACCCAAAATACCATGGGCCCAAGAAACATTCACACTAGAAACGTCGATGTTATCGCTGGTCTTTATATTAAAGTTGAAGGTATCTCCAGTTGTACCTGAGGTATCGCTATCATCAGAAGTTAATGATGGGTTATCATTATCTGAGACACTAGCTGTCAATACTGATGTTTGATTTGTGTTTATAATTTTTGCATTGTCTTCAACATAGAATTTATAAGATAAATCATATAAACTATTATCCAAGGTGATTGTTTTGGTAAAATAATTAGTTCCAGCCACATTTGCCATACTTTCATTATCTGACAATCCAGCATGTTCCCAATCAACCATTACAACTAATTCACTTGAACCAAAAAGATTATCATCAACAGTTGCATTGAAAGTAAATGAATCTCCTGTAGTACCTGAAGAAGGTGAATTATCTTCAATTTCAGGGGGTTCAACATCAACAGTACATTGTATAATAAATTTTTTAGTTTGAAATGCAGTAAATGATGATTGATAATATGACTCTTCGAGCATGTCAATATCAAGACTTAATGTTGTATTATGTAGAACAACAGCATCATATTCACTTTCGTCGATATCATTTGGATTCCAAGATATATTAATACTGGTACCACCGGTAAATTTCATCCACAAAACGCTTAAATTCCATTCTTTATAATTAGTATTATTAAATTCACGATAATCTTTAAGTAGCACATCATAAGGTTCTCCTAAACTATCGTTAAACCATGAATATATACAAGGTGGAAAAGGATTTGGTGGCTTAGGTTCATCATATGCATCAGGACTACCTCCGTCATTTGCATCTGGGGCTTCACCAAAAACAACATAATCATTCTTCCCACTTGTTTCAATCATACTTAATTGAGCATCCCATTCAATAGACAATGGCCTATATGGGTTGGTTTTTTCAGTATCCAAATAATCAGAAATAAATGGTGTATCATTTTGATTATTGTACATAATGGGTGATAAAATATTTTGATTCACTTCATCTGCAATTACTATTATGTTTGTTAAAAAGATTAGAAGTATTCCAAAAACCACAGCTTTTTTATAAAAATATTTTATATTAATTCTATTTCCACTTTTATTTGTAAACATTAGCTTGCCTCCCGGGCATATTATATTTGTATTTAATATAAAAATATAATGATATGCTACTTTAAAAAGGTTTCTAAAACCACTGATATTTTTTTGAATAAAGATTTATAGATATGATTGTTAATCAGAAAAAATCATTTAATATAACAAAATTTTTAAATTGGAAAATATAGTTTAAAAATTTATATGTATGATTATAGTATAAAATTAGATATATATTATTATAAGCAACAAATGTAATATATTTAGGAAATTGATTTATTGATAAATAAAAATATAAATAAATATGCTGTATTATGTTTAAATAAATAATTTTTAATTTTAATAAGTTACCAATGCCCCATAACCTACACAAGATGAACCTGGATATACTTCACAAGATGTTCCATATTTTAACAATTCTATCTTTTTAGCTCCTAACTTTTTTGCTGCTATCAACATTGATGAAATTGGGCCATAACCACACATCGTTATATTTTCTTGATAGACAACTCTTATTAGATTTTGAGGATCTATCTCAAGAATTCTTTTAATTGCTTTTTTATCTTGTTTTTCTGCATATTGTTCAACTTTCATGCCCTTTGGAGGCATACTTGCGTAATTAAATCCTGCATGAGAAAAATCACTACTAGCAATAATAACAATAGATTTATTGGATTTTTGTATCACATCTGCAAGAATTTCTCCGATTTCAGTGGATGTTTCAAAATCTTGCATCATTAAACATATCGGAACAAATTCAAAATTTTTATCCTTCGCAATAAACTGTAAAAATGGAAGCTGTACTTCTATGCTGTGCTCATATCTGTGGGCAATTTCATCTTTATCGATTATCCCTTTTAAGATATCATTAGCAATTTGAGAATTAATTGGTACTTCTCCCAGAGGAGTTCTCCATGAACCTTTAGTCATAACAGATACACCTGAACCTTGTCCGCTATGATTAGGACCTAGGATAATAAAAACATCTGCAAATCCATTATTTGCAAGAAATGCATAAGCATGAGATGCAATTGCCCCAGAATAAATAAAGCCAGCATGAGGTACAATCAAACCTATTATATTTTTTCCATTTTTCTTGATTTCCGGAAGGTATCCACAACCCCTTGAATCCAAAAAACATTCTTTTATTTGTTTTTCTAATTCATTTTTATTTCCAGGATAAAATTGGCCAGCAACTACCGGTCGTCTAATTGAATTCAAGTTTACCATCCTCCATCTTACATAACTTTAACAAAGAATAAAAACTTATGCACAAATTATAAATATATCATATTTATACCGATTAGAAAAACTGGGTAGGGATAACCTTGGAAACTGTTTGTCATATCGAAATTATCAAAGATGGTAGAGATTTTGTTGCAAGAGCGCATTTGGCAAGTGGTTCAATGAAGGAGTACAGGCATCAAATATTTGAAGATGTTCTTACAGAAATGGTTATTGATCTTCAAGAAGAGTTAAGTGAATAAAATTACTCTGATTTTTCATCAATTATTTTTTCAATGGTTTTGGAATCTAAATTTGGATTTTTTTTCTTCTCATAAAATGAAATAATTGAAACTCCAATAGTACATATTATTGCAGTTCCTAAAATTATTACAAACGCTACATCTTTATAAAATCCTTCCATACCTGGCATTAAATTTTCTATCAAACCTGGTCCAAAATTTAATGCTAAAATTGCTGCAGCTAGACCTCTAGGCATCATTACTATCATGGTCTGTTTATCGTCTTCTTCAAAATTTCCTCTGTATGTTGTAATAAGTATTGCTAGATATCTTACCCCAAGTAAAATAATTAAAACTACAATTCCAATTATAATAAATGCCGTATTTTGAAAACTAACAACCATGCCTAAATAAACAAAAAAGAATGTTCTTATTATAAAGGAAATCAATGAATGGAAATGTTTTGTTTCTTCTTCCATCTCATATCCCTCTCCGCCATAATAGTTTATCATCTTCAGAACTTTTTTCCCATTGCCTAAAACAAGTCCAAACACCAAACAGGCAATTGCACCCGCGCCCTCTCCTCCTTCTTCAACACCTACTAAAACGGTTGTTAGCGAGTAAACAAGAAATACAACAGCAAGCGTGGCTACATATGAAAACTGTTCTTTTCTAACTCGGCTCATGATTGGAAGCCAAATAAGACCCAAAACTAAACCCATGACAGCTCCAACTGAAAAGGTTACAACTAAATTTCTTGCTCCTACACTAATATTGAATTCACCAGCAAATGTTATCATATAAAAAGCAGCAAGAACAACAACGATACATAGAGGATCAGTAATAATGCTTTCAATTGATAATACCATTTTAGTCCTTTCTTGAAGATTCCTTAATTTACATGCTAAAGGAATTACTATCGGGCTACTGGTACCTCCAACCATTGCCCCTAAAACTACACCAACAATGATGCTGTTTTCTAAAGGGATGGATGGAAGGATGGTTGCTGAAAGTAGAACAACCATTGTCATTGCACCTAGAATACTTAAACTAAATGCACTTATTGAAAGTAATAAACCCCTAGGAGCTCCTCTAAAGAGTTGATACAAATCAGTGTTAATCCCACCATCAAACAATATAATTACTATTGCAACTGCAGCAAAAAACTTTGAAATAGTCATTAACAAGCTTGGGTCAATATTTCTAACGTTTAAAATAAAACCAATAATCAATCCAAAAACCAACAACCATACAATACTAGGAATTTGAGTTCGATTAAAGATAATGTTACCTATAAACCCAAGAATCATTATAGCCCCAAGTATTATCAGAGCAAAAGTAATGTCTAACATAAATTTTTAATAAAAAAGGAAAAAATGAATTTAAATCTTGTCTTTTATTTAACTACAAATTCCGAGGAAACAGAAACAATATAATTATCACAAATATTAAAGCATACATGATGTACATTAACATCTTTCTTCTCTTTATCATAGCTTGATATTTTTGTTTACATTCCTCAGAACAAAGAGTTTCAGACAAGGGAATTGTTTTACCACATATGTGACAATGAGTGTGTTGAGCTACTTTTTCGACCATAATAATCAATGGCTTTATGCAAATTCATGATAAAAAGCTTTATTGTTGTTTTATAATAACCTTTCCATCAACCACGTCAATATTTACTAGTGAATTTATTTCAATATCAAAATCCTTACTGATTTTTTTTGCACATTCTCCTTTATCTACAGCAATAATGACGCGTTCAACATTTACACCAATTTTCTTAAAAACACATAAAACTGCTCTTAAAGTACCTCCAGTGCTTAGAACATCATCAACAATGATGATATTATCTCCTTTTTTCAATCCATTGATAAACAATTTAGATTTTGAATATCCTGTAACTTGTTCGACAGATATTTCTCCAGGCAAACCATATTTTCTTTTTCTAATAATTACAAAGGGAATACTGGTTTCAACTGACAATAAAGATGCTAATGGAATTCCCATTGCTTCCATAGTAACAATCTTATCAATTCTATCATAATCTTTAGTGTATTTTTTAATTTCATTTACAACTTCCTTTATTAATGACGGAGTTATCTCTGGAATGCCATCTGTTATTGGGTGAACAACATAGTAGTAGTCACCTTTCTTAACAACTGGTGCTTTTTGTAAAGTATCCTTTAGAAGTTCTAGACTCATATTTCTCCGATCTCCCTACAAATTCTACTTAAAACCGGTATAAATTCGTCAATAATATTTTTTGTTATTTGGGGCATCAATACTATTCTTATACAAGATAAACGATCGATTTTGTTCACCCTCCACCCGCTTTTTGATAATTTATTTACAATGTATTGTAATTTTTTTAACTCCACACCCAAGACATTCATCGTAGGTTCCATAACAAGATTTAAACCTATTTCTTCAATTCTTTGCTTAGTGTATTCTGTGACTTCCATGCAATTTTCAACCATTTTTTTATATCCATTTCGCCCAAGATATCTGGTTACTGCGTAAGCTGCGGCAATAGGTCCACCTGATCTAGTACCAAATATACCTGCTTGTTTTTTACTACTTATATATGGTGACTCAACGCTTATTTCATTTAACCACTTTGAATGTCTGAAAAATACCATCCCCAATGGTATTGCTGAATATCCCATTTTATGTGCATCTATTGATATTGTACAAACTCCAGGCAACCTAAAATCAAAATTAGGGACTTCATAGTCTAGTTCCTTTAGAAATGGTATAACATATCCTCCAAACGCAGCATCAATATGCAAAAATATATTTTCATCAATACAAATATCACTTATTTCGGGAATAGGATCGATAGTCCCTAATTCAGTAGAGCCGGCTATTCCAACTATTGCAGCAGTATTTGAACTAATTGAGTTTTTTAGCTTTGAAATATCCATTACATATTCATTTGTAAGAGGAATTTTAATGAGTTTAAAATCCATAATAGATGCAATTTTATCAAATGAAAAATGAGCACTGTCAGCAACGATTATCTCCCTTTTTTTTGATAATTTTTTCATCAACCAAATTGCAGTTATATTTCCCTCAGTTCCTCCACCAACTATATGACCTGCAGATTTTAATGGTGCACTTAGTAAATCAGAGACAAACGAGATTAATTTTGACTGAATTTCTTTTAATCCTGGGAATAGTTCAGGATCCCCAATGTTTGTTTCAATAAATTTTTGATAAGCTTCAATTGCAATTGGATGGGGCTGTGTACACATTGATCCTAATATTCTACCACTAGAAAAACTTAGATCCTTCTTCTTGTATTTATCTAGCTCTTTTAAAATTGCAATTTTTTTCTTATCAATAGAGGACATTAAATAAGGTAATTGTGATTTATTCAAAAAAGATTCTGTTTTTGGCAATATTAAAATAAATTTAGTATTATTTTATTAAAATTAATTGTTGATAATTTTTTCTATCTTTATCTTTTACAAATAGAATAAATAAATATTATGTAGCTAATAAATATTTTAAACCATCACATTTTAATACGGGAAAATGTATTTTGGTTACATGATGGAAAAAGACAAAATGGAGAATCATGAGGAGGTCACATCTTTTCTGAAATTGCCTGTTTATACTAGGGCAGGAAAATATGTTGGGCATGTAAAAAATGTTTTTTTGGATGTCGATGAAAAAAAAGTAAGCAGTTTGTTGGTGACAAATACAAATCCATCTTTAGTTGAAGGAAGTATCGACGTATCTGTTCCATATCGATGGGTAACTGCAGTTAGCGATATTGTTATTCTGTCCAATTTTCCTGAAAAAGTAACAATGAGAAAGGATGAAGAAGAAAAAGCAAAGAAAGAAAACCAGAGTTCAGAAATTGATATGATAGAGTAAAAAATGTATTTTTTTGGTTTTTACATCCTCATGAATGTTATTAATACAGATAGTAAATAATATATTCTTTTTTTTAAATATACCTATTTAATTAATTGATTTAGATGAAAATATTTTTATATCATGGAAATCATATATTAGATTATAAGTGTCTTTGAAAGAACAAGAGTTGTACAACAACCTTTAAATATAGTGAAAGACACGAATTATTATAGATAAAAAATGGTGGTATATATGACAAAACACCTAAAAGCAATAAAAACAAGCTTTATATTAGGAATATTATTAATTAGTTCTCTTGCTGTCTTTTCAGCCCCAGCATCTGCGAAAGTAATATCATACCCCTCACTCATTAGTGTTGAAATTTCACCTGAGAGTTTAGAGACATTATCTCAACCAGTTGATATTGAAAGCGTAATAATTGTCCAATTAAAAATTGGATATTCTGCATCTATTCCCCCATGGACTTTGTCGGATAATCCATTATTAAGTATGATAGGGAGATTATGGATATTTGGTAGTTTCATAGTATATCCTCAATTGATACACTTAGAAATTGTTGAAAAGCCTGACTGGGCAGATATTGCTCTTTTAGTACCGGATGTATATATTACTGAATTTTCAAATTCATGGGTATATACAACAGCAGATCTACAAATTACACCTTATGACAATGCACCTGCTGTACCAAAAAGTGTAACAATTAAAGCATCAGCAGAAAGTGTTGGAAGAATTACTGGCATCGAATATCACCGTACATTAACTTTCGAACCAGATTACATTCCACTAATATCAGTTACACCCGAAAAACCTACAAGACAAGTAGGCCCAAGAGATCCTATTAATTTTAAGATTGAAATTAGGAATATGGGAAACAAACAAACATTAGTAAATGGAAAAATACTTGACGCACCGGAAGAGTGGGCGGCATTAATATCTCCAACACAACTACCATTAGGGGCTGGAGAAACAGGTTCAGTAACAGTCTCAATGACCGCGCCATATGATTTTGGGTGGCATAATCAAGTTAGAACATTCACAGTTGAGTTTACTCCTGAAAAATCTCCGCCAAGTAGTCCTCCAGTTACAGGTACACCACTTCCTGTTCAACTGAAAGTCGATTGTGTCGGTTTTTCAACACCAGGTTTTGAAATGATTTTTGTTTTCTTAGCCATACTAATATTTGCCTTTATATCAAAAAGAAAATTAAAGAAAACGTAGTAAATAGAAGGTGACCGCAATTAAGCAGAAAACTATCATAATTTACTTTGCCCTAATATTAGTTTTCTCAAGCAGTATTTTTAGTATTATAGTATCAGCTCAAGAAGAACAACAAACTGCAGAAATTGCATTACGTATTGATGATACAAAAATTCCAAATATTGCTAAGAATTGGACAGCAATTCCATTAATAGTAGAGGATAATTTTGGACTTGATTGGAATCGTTTGCAAAGTTATCCAAAAATTATTACAAATATTTGGTGGCGAATAGCATTTGGAATACCTGAGATAGAAAGATATTTAGGTTATACATCAATTTTATTTGAACCAGATGAGGCTAGTGTACCTGAAGGTTGGTTCGTAAGATTTGAACCTTCAACCATAGACGAAACAACTTCAAATATGTCTCATAAAATTACAATGTATGCGAGAGTAACTGGACTTGCAGCTCAATATAATCCAACAATAAGATTAAAATGCATTAGATATGATGTTTTAGGAGATTTGTATGGAATAACTTATGCAACAATGCCTTTGAAGGCAGTTTCACTGAATTATGCATTTGTAAATGCTTTGGAGTCATCAAAAAAAGCTGCTCCTAAAACTTTAGTCTATTTTCCAATTGAAGTCATAAATGAAGGGGAATTTATAGCTACTTATAATTTTGAGATAAAAGATCGCCATGAAACAAATAGTCTAATATCAAATCAAGTATTAGTTCTAAATCCAGGAGAGAAGAAAACTGTAGAATTAGGCGTTCTAACTCCCGAAATTTTTTTTGATACCGGGACTCCTAGACGTATAGATATTGTATTATATCCTGCAGGAAGTCCGAGCGAGAAATTTGAAACAAGCGTAATAGTAATAACAGAAGGGTTTTATATATCTCCAATAATAGGATTAATATTAGCACCTATACTCCTCATCATAATAATTATTTATTTGATTTTCATCTATCTAAAACAAAAAAAAGAACAAAAGATTTATGGCAAACCACCTGCTAAACCATGGACTTTACCTGAAAAAAAGCAGTACCTAAAAGAATTAATTAAAAAAGATGAAGAGCTATATAAAAAAGAAATGGAAAAATTAAAAGGTGAATACAATTCAGCATTAGAAGCATATAAACAAGAACTTGCCAATAAAAAACAAGAGAAGAAAAAGAATAAACAAAATGTCATTTTAAAACGCAAAATAATAGATAAAAAGAAAAGCGAAGAAAACAAAACCGTTGATAAAAAAAAAGTAAAGAAAAACAAAGAGTATAAAATTACGAGTTTTTTTAAAAAAACAGATAAAAGAGAAAAACCTAAGAAAATAAAAATAGAAAAACAAGAAATTAAGAAAAAATCAAAAGAGGAACCAGACAAAAAAGAGAAATTGATATCGCAAATCAAAAGAGATCAAAGCAATCAAAAAAGAATGAACAAATAATTCTTATGAATTTACCTTTTTTATTGAAATAATAAATAGTATTAGTATAATTGAATATATAGATAATAAACACAAATAAAATCCAACAGATGGTCCCCATCCACAAAATATTGTTTCTGACATCTCTTCTCCAGGAATTTTTATCTCAAGATTTTCTTTACCAATAAAACTTCCTATTCCAATCTCTGTTAGTTGAGTCATTGTGTAAGTAAAAATTGAAATTGAAATTATTAAAAGAATTAAAGATGTTAGAATTAATAATAAACCAATTTTTTTGTTAGATTTGTTAATAACTATGCTTACTATCATTAACACACATCCAATTAATATGCCTAAGGGTACAATGGAATTTGCAATTACAAAAACATCTGGAAGATTAGCAATTTCACCGCTAATAACTTCCATAAAGGTTGTAGTTGTTACCAACCTCACTGGAAAGAGAAACAAATTTGTAAAAGTTGCAATCTGAGAAGATTCCCCTTGTAAAATCCACCAAGGATACAATATTGAGCTGGTTGCAAAAGATATTGATATAATTTTTGCAAAAAACAATAAATTTTTTCTCTTGTAGCAAAAAATTGATGTTGAGATAATAAGTACTATAAGAAATACTGACACCACAAATGGATACGAGGGGGAGTCATTTGTTATAAAATCAAAACTTCTTTCACTTAAAACATTTATTTTTCGTGAACCTATCAATACATTTTCGTTATATATCTTAACATTGTAGATTCCTGGGGGCAGAGAAATTGTATTTCCTGATTGATTACTTATCAGATTCAATTGTTTTTGATTTCTAGTTATTATTATCTTTGCATCAGCTAAACCTGTACCTCTATTGTTTAAAGCGTTTATTTTAATTATATATTCAAGTGGAAAAATGATTTTGAATTCGCTTTGTCTGGGAATTTCAATATTTTCTTTTACAGATAAAGATTTATATTGTAATGTTAATTGGTAGTTAGCAGAAGTTAAATTACAAAAGTAATAGTATTTAAGCGAGTGTTTATTTGCATAAATATAAGTTGGTTCTTTCATCTGGTTACTTGTAAAAATAGGATTTAATGAAATAATTGAAGGCGATTCCCAAGTATCAACTACTTCCAAATTAAAATCAAATAATTGAATATCCATATTCTTTTTTATTGGAAACAACATATTAGCTCTAGAAAGTTTAACAGTTTCATTAAATAAAATAAAACCATTGTATAAAACCTCTAATTCATATGCTTGTGAAACAGGAGCTTTTAATAATGCTTGTCCTAAATTATCAGTTATATTCTTAGCAATAATAATATCTTCATCTTTTAGATGAATTTCTGAACCGACAATAAAATTATTATTGTCTTTAAGAGATATTATAATTTCTCCCTCATTTTTACAAAAAATATGAGTTTTGATATCCTCTTCAATCTTAATAATTTTAAAACCTATATATTTTCTAGAATTTCTTAAAAAAGGATTTTCTCGATATATTTTAATGAGATATGTACCTGGTTCAATATTGCCAAATGTTATTTCTTTAAAAAATGAAATATTTTTCCAATCGATTGGGAAAAAGGTTGAAATTATCCCATTAAGATTATTTGTATCTCTTTCTTCTGAATTAAATTTAAATCTTACTGGTGATCCAAAGTATATGATTTTACTATCTTTAAGCAATTCAGCTGAAATATAACTAAATCTTCTACCAGTTAATCCTGAAAATGCTGCCCCAAATGGGAAAGAATATGCATTGTGAACAACAATTGAAACATTGTACCCTTTAGTACTTTTATTAGAATCTCCCAATAGATTTTTTTCCCAATTTGATTTATTCTTTAATAAAGATTGAAATATTTCGGCTTCTTGTTGAATTATTTTATATCCATAATTCTTTGTTGAGAAAAATTCTGCATCAAATTCAACTTCGAAATCACTTGGAATTAAAATATCGTGAGTGCCACCAATCTCATAAGAGTTTCTGCCAATTTCAAAAACAGCTCTATTAGTTTCAATTCCTGGAAAATGTGGATAATCCATTTCATATGAATTCAATTGCAATCCATCTCTCTCATCTTTTCCAGATTTTACAATTTGAGTTGAACCAAAAATAATTGAATGAGCTTCCCCAAATTCACCATTATCAAAAGAAACCCATGGAGGTGAACCTAAATCAACATCATCCTGAACGTTTATAACTCTAATATCATAATCATTAGGAATATTTTCCGGATCCGGATCAAGCATATATTCATTTAAAATTCCCTTCTCATTGAATAGATGTAAATATGGAAGGATTTCACCAAAATTTAATTCACTAATCGATTTACTTTTAATCCCACCACAATGCAAATTTGCGTAACTTCCATCGGTGTTAATATCTTCAGCTACTACTAATTCTTGGTTTATATTATGTTTAACATGGGCTTGTATCCTTTTGTAATCTGTTGGACAATAGTAGTACTTGTAAAATGCTGTCGTTTGGATATCATCCCTTAAAGATCTACTGACAATTCCAAATTCCACCATAAGATTTCCATCTACGAGTACTCTATCAGATACTAGTTTTTGACTTGTAGAACTAAATCCTTTCATTGTAGGTTCATAATAATAGCCGAATTCAAATGATGCAATTACTTCACCATTCTTTGGAATAGTCTCAATTACATTATCTATTAGTTTTGTCAGATATTGGGAAGTTGAATGTCCCATAAACTCCCCTTTTTTAGAAACAGCATAAACTACATAGCCATCTTGAATAACCTTAAAATAATCTGATTCAAATGGATAACCTTTGATTGGTTCATAGAAATAATAGGATTCTTCAATTGATACATGGTCTTCGTAATTTGTTGGGTTTTTTAACTGATCATCATAATAAACAAAATAATGCTCCCTACCATTGGCTTTATCAGGAATTAAAAAAACAACATTACATGCAGAAATAAAATTATTCTTATCAAATTCAAGATTGTATACCTGTGACTCTAACTCTTCAAAATATTCCTCATTTTCAAATATTACTCTAATGGAATGTTCATATTCATTTTTTGCCCAACATGGATTTTCAAAAACAACATTAATATCTATTGGTTGATTTTTTGCAATTTTAATATTTGTATCTATTGGCAAAACAATTTCTTGTCTAAATGACCAACTATTATTCCACCAAAGATTTTCAATTGCAGATATATTAGATGGTAATATTATAGACGATGTAAAACTCATTAAGAGTAAATAAGATATAATTTTATTGTTCATTGAGTATGCTGGATATAAAATATTTATTTTTTTATAATTTGTGGTTGTTTAAAAAATATATATCTTAAATATTGTTTGCTAAAAATATCAAATTTTTTTTATAATGCTTGAATCTAATAGTTAATTATATAAAATAAAAATCATAAGAGTTAAATTATATACTTAACATACGCCGGTCATGGTCCGATGTGGAAGACTTCGAAGTTTCATTCAAGAATTAGCTGAATCACCACGAATAGAAAAAATATCATTTGCTTTACCCTTTTTTGTAATAGTAATCGATATTTTTTTAATTGAACATGCAATAAGAATAAATGAGTCTTACATAATCATTTTCACTACAATACTGTTTTTTTTATCAGTAGTAGAAGTAGGGGTGGTGGTACGAGAGATACATGGGCATTACCAGCAAAGTAATTTTGAAAGACTATTAACAATAAATCTAGATGATTTTATTTTAGAAAGAAAAAAACAAACCAATGTCAAAATGATAGTTGAAGATTTCATAAATGAAAATCCAAACTATGAAAGTTTTCGAAATGAGGTATACCATATTTCTTGTCAAATTATGCAAGCCCATAAGAAACCAAAGAGTTAGTTTCTAAATTATTCTTTAAATATTTGTCCATTTTTAATCACGGTTTCTACAAGGTTAACTCCAAAATGATATGGTAGAAATTGATGAGAAGGGCAATCGATAACTATTATATCTGCCTTTTTTCCTATTTCAAGACTTCCAACACTGTCATTTTGACCGATTGCGCAGGCAGCGTTAAAAGTTGCTGCAGTTATTGCTTCAGAAGGTGTCATTTTCATATTAAGACATGCAAGTTGAATTATGAATTGCATATTTTCATTCCAACAATTTGGATTAAGGTCTGTTGCTAGAGCAATTGGAACATTTAGATCTATCATCTCTCTTGCTCGGGCATATTTTTTTTGCATCAAAGAAAATGGGGTTCCGGGTAGAAGAACACCAATTACCCCTACTTTAGCCATTTTTCTTAAACCCTCACTAGATGACATTAAAAGATGGTCCGCACTAATTGCTCCAATCTCTGCTGCCAATGATGCACCACCGTTTTCAACAATTTCATCAGCGTGAATTTTTGGAATAAGTCCATATTTCTTAGCTGACTCTGAAATATATCTAGATTGTTTTATTGAAAATACACCTTTTTCACAAAAAACATCACAAAATTTTGCTAAATCCTTAGTCTTTGGAAGCATTTTATCTACAACAAGGTTGACATATTCATTGGTAGTAGTATTATCTGGAACTGCATGGGCCCCTAAAAAAGTAGAAACAATATCTATCTCATGAATTTGATTTAACTTATTTTGAATTTTTAGAAGTTTGATTTCATTTTTTAAATCTAAACCATAGCCAGTTTTTGCTTCACAGGTGGTAGTTCCATGAGAAATCATTATATCTAGACGTTTTTTACTTTGATTTATCAAGCTTTCTTCCGTTGCTTTTCGTGTTTCATTTACAGTGTAAAAAATTCCGCCACCTTTTTTTAGAATATCCATATAAGAATATCCCTTGAGTTTCATATCAAGTTCAAATTCTCTTGAACCTGAGAATACCACATGTGTATGAGGATCAACAAATCCAGGAAGAACCGTTTTTCCTGACGCATCTATTGTTTTATCTGCCTTATAGTTCAATTTTTTTCCAATATCAACAATTTTTCCTTTTTTAATTGCAATAGACCCTTTTCCAATAATTGATAGTTGACCCAATTGATTTTTTCTTCTTGCACAATTTGGTCCTTGAAGTGTAACTAATTCATTAGCGTTTTTTAGGAGAATATCTACAGATTCCATTATTATATCCCAAAGGGTTAAAATAGAAACCTAGATTAAGGGTTTGCGGTGCCTTAATGGAAAAAATAGTCGAATGTGTTCCAAATTTTAGCGAAGGTAGAGATAAATCAGTAATTGGAGCAATAGCTGCAGCAATTGAAATAGTTGGTGGTGTAAAACTATTAAACATAGATCCTGGAGAGGATTTCAATAGAACTGTATATACATTTGTTGGTGAACCCAAATCTGTTTTAGAAGCAGCATTTAACGCAGCAAGAATTGGAATATCACTAATTGATATGTCTAAACACAAGGGGGAACATGCAAGAATGGGTGCACTTGATGTTTGTCCATTTATACCTATAAAAGGCGTTACTGACAAAGACTGTATTTCTTTATCAAAAAAATTTGGGGAGCGTTTGGCAAAGGAATTAGGCATACCAATTTTTTTATATTCAAAATCAGCAGTTAAACCTGAACGAGTAAGACTGCCAGATATAAGAAAAGGAGAATATGAAGCTCTCGAGCAAAAGTTTAAAGATACTTCTTTTAAACCTGATTATGGTAAACCTATTTTTATACCAAAAAGTGGTGCTACTGCTACAGGTTGTCGAGATATTCTCTTGGCATACAATGTCAATTTAGATACTAATGATAAATCCATTGCGTCAAAAATTGCAGGTAAAATAAGAACAAGCGGTAGTATAAAAAAAGACAGTAAGGGGGATAAAATAATTGGTCCAGATGGAAAACCTGAAAGAATTCCAGGCAAATTCAAAGGTGTTCAAGCAGGAGGGATGATGTATGATGAAAACATCGCCCAGGTATCAATGAATCTACTCAATTATAAAGAAGTTAATCTCCATGATGTATTTGAAGCAGTAAGGGAAGAAGCAGAAAAACTTGGTGCAAAGACAATGGGAAGTGAAATTGTTGGATTGGTTCCGAAGGACTCTCTGGTTATTGCTGGAAGATTTTATTCTAAAAAAGAAGGATTTAAAATATCTAGAGAAGAGGATCTTGTAGACCTTGCAATAGATAAACTTGGTCTATCTACATTATATTTATTTAAGCCTCAAGAAAAAGTAATTGAATATATGATCGAAGACACAGGTAATCTTGCATCAATGAAAGTAAATGAATTTTTATCTGAATTAGCATCTTCGTCACCTGCACCAGGTGGGGGAAGTGTGGCAGCATTGTCAGGTGCGCTTGGTGCAGCTTTATCATCTATGGTGTGTCAGTTAACGATAGGAAAGGAGAAATATGTTGAAGTCCAAGATGAAATAAAAAATACATTAAGAAAAAGTGAACGATTGCAAAAGGAATTAATAAAACTCATAGATATAGATACTGAAGCTTTTAATGATGTAATTAAAGCGTTTAAAATGCCAAAGGATACAGATAAACAAAAAGAAAAAAGAAAAAAGGCGATTCAAGATGGTTACAAAATAGCAGCTAAAGTCCCTCTTGAAACAGCAAAATTTTGTGATAAAATTTTTGACCTGGCTTTAATTGTAGCAAAAAATGGAAATAGGAATTCAATAACGGATGCAGCTGTTTCTGCTATAATGGCTCAAGCAGGTGTTCAATCAGCTATTTTAAATGTAGAAATAAATCTTGGTTCTATAAAAGATAATGAATTTGTTAAAGGTATTAGTGATGTTTTATCTGATTTGAAAAAAAATGCAAATAGCAAGACAAAACTAATTATGAATATTGTTGAAAAATCAATGCAAAATAATTAACGGATATCGAAAATGTCGATTGAACCTTTTGAAATATATCAAATACTTTATGAGAAATTAGGAAAACAAAACTGGTGGCCAATAGATAAGAATTACCATCGGAAAAATAAAAGCGATCCTAGATTTGAAATAATAGTTGGTGCAATTCTTACACAAAATACAGCTTGGGGAAATGTAGAAAAGGCATTGAATAACCTTAAAAAACATAATTTTCTAAATATTTCTAAAATTCTAGAGATTGATTTGAAATCACTAAAAGAAAATATTCAACCTTCAGGTTTTTTTAATCAAAAAGCCAGTAGATTAAAGACAATAGCTATTTTTCTCCAAGAAAGCTACGGTGGAGATTTGTATGAATTTTTTGAATTGGATACCAATAGGATAAGAAATGAACTTTTAGCCTTAAATGGAATTGGACCTGAAACAGCAGATTCTATTCTTTTATATGCAGGCAATCATCCTGTGTTTGTAATTGATGCATACACAAAACGAATTTGTAAAAGATTACCAATTAATATAAATTTTAAAAATTATGACGATATCAGATATTTTTTTGAAAAAAAAATAATTAATAAAATTGAAAAGGATGAGGTTGTTGAGATATTTAAGGAATTACACTCGTTGATTGTCAATTTAGCAAAGAATTATTGCATGATAAAGCCAAATTGTTTAAATTGCCCATTAAGTCAAACATGTAGAAAAAAGATTTAGAGATTTATAAAAAGAAATCTTTCAACTCCGATATTTTTGGATTATCCAATCCTCCTTTTTGAATTGGGAATATTACATCTAATATCTTTATATCTGCAATGTATTCTCCAAAAAATGTTGATAGAGAATTTGACAAAATAATGGTTTCCTTAATACTAGGGGAAGTGGCACACATTACTAAATCATAATCACCATGAACCAATAAATTAAAGTCAATATCTATTCCTCTCTTTGCAAGTTCCTTCTTTATCTTTCCAGAGCAAGCCAATTCTAATTTTTCTACTGAAATTGGTTTATTATTTCTCTTTAAGAGAAATATATATTTCTTTAATTTTATTTTTTCATCATCTATTACTGCATTGTAACCCCAAATTGTTTTTTCTTTCTCAAGCTTTTTTATAATACGCCATACTTTTTGTCGTGAAAAACCACATCTTTTTGCAATTTTATCTATACTCTCTTTGGAATTTTTTTGTAATTCTTTTATAACCTTTTTTTCATCAAAATCTATTTGTTCTTTACTGCTTTTTGGCATACTAATTCAACCCTGTGAACATTAGATATACTCTTATTCTTATTAAATTTTATTATAAAATAATAAAAGTTTGGTATTTTTGTAACGAGGATGTATTATTGATAAATATTAATTAAAAATTTTCATTACATATGTTGTGATAATTTAAAATGCAAGGTTTTTAAATTAAATAAGATAAAAATATTATTTTCAAAAAAATAATGTAGGTGATATTATTAACTTGGGTTGTTTATTTCAAAATATTCTTTAATTTTTCAATTAGAATCTCAACCGGAATATCTGGAAGGGAAATCAATTGGGTCGTTCCAAGCTGTCCTTTTCCAGACATTTTGATATCGATAAAACCTGCATTTTCTAACTCTTTTAAATAATTCCAAAACATAGTATGTGCTCGAGGCTTTTCGTTGTATTCTTCGCAAGATATTGCATACGTTTTTTCAACTTCACCTGTATTTGCATAGGCGGTACCATCTTTAAAAAGCCGTTTTGAAATTGATAATAAAGTTAATAATTGTTGCTTTCCTAAATTTCTTAACTTTGTCTCAGTGACAGTAGAATAAGTTTCTGCTTTTGCTGCTCTAACATGTTCAGGTGTAACACTCTGCAAATGCTGTTGATCAGCACAAATACCTGCCTTCCATAGAAGTTCGATTGCAAATCTTGCATCCCCCCATGCACTTGAAATGTCAGCTATAAGGTCAATACTATCTGTTGATACAACATCATTATGAAAAGCAAGTGCGACTCTTTGATATACTATATCAAATAACTCATTACGTTGATATTTGTTTAAAATAATTAAATTACTTCTTTTAAAAGTACTTAGCACTGTTGTATCTAACTCCAAAATAATATCTTTTTGGGAAATCATAATAACAGATATTGGATTATCTGATTTCAGTGTTTCATCGGTAAATCTTGTAAGATTATATATTAAATTGCAACCGCTTTTTTTTATGAGAGCATCTGCCTCATCTAAAACAAGAAGAAGTTGAGCACTTCTTCGTTTCAATTGTTTATTAAGTATCTGCAGCATTTCTTGAACGGAAAATCCTCTATCTGGAAATCTTTCATCAAAATGATTCAAGATACCAATTAAAACCATTGAATCAGTAGAACGTTTTCTGCAATTTATATGCACATAATCGATAAATTTTCCCTGTTTTCTTGCAGTTTTAATAAGGGATTGACAGAATTTTTTAGTAATAACAGTCTTTCCTGTCCCAACAGGTCCTTTTACTATAGCATTTTGTGCTACATTATTAAGCAGTGGTTTAAACATTTGAGCCATTAATTTTAATTGTTCTTTTCTATGGGGTAATTCCTCAGGAATAAAATCAAAATCTAATACTCTTAGATTTTTAATAACAGAAGAAGAAAGCAGTTCGTCTTCAATAAAGTCATTCATTAAATAATGTAATGGATATACTTCTAAAAAAGTTTTTATTTAAGTAAAAATCTTTATTAGGAGTGCAACCCATAGAAAAAAATAACTAAGTAGCATGGAGTGCAAATTTACAAAAGGTTTTGATTAGGATGCTGAAATATCAAATTCCATTTGGTCCACATCTTCAAAGTAACTTGAATAGCCTAAGTAAATAATCTTAAAATCATCAGTATCTGTATTTGTTAAATTTAATACATAATCATATTCTGAAGTTAAATAATTGTGATTTATGTCGTAGAAATCTACTTTTACAGTAATATTGTTCAGCATTCTTCCAGCATTATTCTTTATTGTTCCAGTTATCTTGTAATATCCATTCTTTGCTTTTTCATTATAGATAAATCCATCTCCTATTTTTTCTGGTTTACTTCCCATGTCTGCACCAAATGTTTCAATTTTATAATTAACAATTTCTACCTCATCTGAATCTCCAGTTATGTCATCATTAGTTGTTGTTTCATCACATCCGCTTAAAAATGCAACACTAATCACCATCATTGCAATCATCAATAATATCATTTTTTTCATTTCCTTGCCTCTTACAATACAGAGAAAATGTAACTTCTCCTTATTTAAAATTTTTTCTTACCAAATTAGCAAATTTTTCTAAAAACTTTATCTTTGAAAGTGGATAAAGATTATACCCTCAAATACTATTTAAATTTCAGAAATGATAGAACAAATACAAAAATCACAAGAATTTCTCAGAAATAATTTTTACAAATATTATAAATCAGCTGATATTCAATTACCTGACAGATTCAGTAGAAGAGAATTTGCGTTTACTTTTTTTGGTAGCAAAGGTATGGTTAGACACTTGTCTTTTGAAAAAAGAAAAGATGTAATGAATTTTATAAAAGAAAGAATACCACAACATGCTTATTATTCTTCTGCATATTATCAAATTCCAGGAGCTCCTGTAATGCAGGATAAAAATTGGATGGGAGCAGAACTAATTTTCGATTTGGATTCCGATCATTTACCAAACACAGAAAAATTAGATTATGGTAAACAGCTAGGAATTGTTAAATATGAATTTGAAAAATTAGTATATGAGTTTTTAATGGGGGATTTTGGTTTCGACGAAAAGTATCTAGAACTTTATTTTAGTGGTGGTAGGGGGTATCATTGTCATGTAAAAGACCCTGTAATATTTGATTTAGATAGTAATGCAAGAAGAGAAATTGTTGATTATATCACAGCTAAAAATCTACAGGATTCATACATATTTCGAGAACATATAACTGGAAAAAAACAATATGGCAGACAAAATTATCCTGGGGGAAAGAGTCTTAAAATGCCCACCCCAGATCAAATTGGTTGGAAAGGTAGAATTAGTAGAGAAATAATTGAAATAGTTGATGAAATTAAAAAAAGTGACAATCCTGAATCAAGTCTTAGAGAATATGGGGTAAAAGAAAAAGATGCTAAAATATTAGCAAAAGAGTTATCTGGAGATAGAGTCCAAAGAATAAAAGATGGTTTTCTAGATCAAACAAAAACTATCAGAAAGTTCTTTTTAAATAGAGCGTTAAGAAAAGCAGCTGTTACACTTAGTGCAGGTGAAACAGATGAACCAGTAACTTGTGATATTAAAAGACTAATTAGATTGCCTTATTCATTGCATGGAAAAACTGGTTTTATAGTAAAAAAAATCAATTTAAACGATTTAAAAGAGTTCAATCCCCTTAATGATGCAGTGGTTTTCAAAGATGACCCAGTAAAAATCAAAATAGATAAACCTTACAATATTAAAATGAAAGATGAAAATTTTTCTATTAAGGAGGGGGAACAAGATGTTCCAGAGTTTCTGGGGGTATTTCTTGTAGGAAAAAATATTGCACAATTAGCTTGATAGACAATTATTTTATTGACTATCTTATTTATACAAATCTTATAGTCTCTAAGTTCATTGGGGCAGCGGTATTTAAGTTATATCTCTTATGAACCGTAGAAGAAATGTCAAGACATTTTGACTCTTCACCATGATTAAAAATAATTTTTTCAGGTCTTGGGGACATATTGTTGATGTAACCAAAAAGTTGTCGTCTATCGCTATGACCAGAAAAACCATCACAGGTTTCAATATTCAATTTTATCTCTAAATCCACATAGTTACCTCCAACATTTACTGGAATAGATTTTGCACCTCTTTGAATCTTTCGACCATTGGTTCCTTCTGCTTGATAACCGACAAATACAATGGAGTTTTTAGTGTCTCCCGCCCATGCTTTGAAATACTCCATAACTGGACCGCCATTCATCATACCACTAGTGGCAAGAACCACGCATGGGTCATTTTCAGTTACAATCTTTTCTCTCATTTCAGCACTATCTACACGTTTAAAGATTTCTGATAAAAGTGGGTTGTCTCCTCTTTGAAATATCTGACTTCTTAATTTGTTGTTTAAATACTCAGGATAAGCAGTGTGTATAGCAGTTGCTTCCCATATCATACCATCAAGATAAACAGGAATTTCTGGAACCTCCTTGTTCCTTACAAGGTTTTCAATTACAATCATAACTTCCTGACTTCTTCCAACTGCAAATACCGGAATTATTATCTTTGCTTTCTTTTTCATTGATTGACGTATTATATCTTTTAGACGCGTAGTCGCTTCTTTTCTACTAGGTTGATGATCGTCTCTTCCTCCATATGTTGCTTCCAATATCAACGCTTCTAATCTTGGAAAATGATTGACTGCATGATTGAAAAGCCAAGTTCTCTCGTATTTTATATCTCCAGTAAAAGCAATATTATAAAGACCCTCCCCAACATGAAAATGACAAATTGCTGATCCAAGTATATGTCCTGCATTATGGAAAGTTAATCTAATATCAGGAGTAATATCGGTAGTATCTCCATAAGGCATTGTTATACAGTGTTTTATCAAACTCCTAATATTTTCTGAGGAATAGGGTACTTTTTTAGCATCTGCTGCTGCAACTTTTAAATAATCCATTTGAAGTAATGTCATCATATCTCTAGTTGGGGGTGTACAGTAAACTGGCCCATCATATCCATATTTATATAATAATGGGACTAGACCACTGTGATCTAGATGAGCATGAGTAACTACTACTGCATCTATTGTTTCTAATGGTAAAACTTCAGGTAAATGAAGATAAGGAGAATTGTTGTTGTCTGCAGAAACATCAATACCGCAGTCAACCAATACCTTACTATCCTGAGTATGAAGCATAGCACATGAGCGGCCTACTTGTCTAAATCCACCTAACGCACAAAGCCGAACGAATTTTTCACCCTCAGATACTCCCCTATGTATCTTTCTACCTATTTTTCTTAGAATTTCTTTGCGCTCATCACTCATTGATCTTAAATAACCACGAATTTCTCTTACGGTTTTTGATTGGATGGGTGGAGCTCTAATTATACTCGGTGTCCAGTTAATAGTCTTTCTTATTTCATTTAAAATCTGACCTTCTTTCCCTATTGCAGCTCCAGGTTTTAATGCTTCAATAGTAACCTCACCAACATCAGGTTGAAAAAAAATGTCAGTGATCTCTGCATCTTTAGGTATTATTTTTTTAATCTTTTTTTCAGCTTGATCGATATCTGTAACAACAGACGGATCTGGACGGACAACAATACGTTTTTGAAGTGTTTTTGCCAAATTTTTAACTAAATCCTTATTTCTTGCAAATTTTTCAGGAGCTTTTGTGTAAATAACTAACAAAGCGCCTTCAAATTCGACCTCAGTTACATCGATACTTACTGGTACTGAGCCACGAATTTTACCTTTTATTTCTCTTAGAACATCATCTACTGTCATTTCTATTTTCCTTTAAAATAATTAATTGTATTTAACCTTACAGATATCTAAAATAATCAAATTAGCCAAGATCTATTTTCCAAATTTTTCCAACCGCGATTTTATTTCAGTTTCAGGGATCATTCTAAACTCTTTATCGGTAATTATGGCAATATCAATTCCATTTCCTGAAGCAGAATCCCTATTCATTGCTGCAGAAATTGCTCTCGCTGCAATATCTATCCCTTCATCAATTGATAAATCATCTTTGTAAAGATCTTCTAGAACCCCATAAACATAAGGTGACCCTGATCCTCCAGACGTATATTTATCAGGTATGGCACCTCCAGCTGCATCTAGTGAGTAAACATGACCACCATCTGAATCCCATCCACCAAGTATCAACTGGACATAATAAGGGTAAAATTTTCTCTGATTTAATATGTTTGATAATAGTGTAGCTGCTCCTTTAACCGGTATCTTTCTGTCCCTCTTTAATCGATATAAATTTACTTCAGCGCTAAGATATCTAGCAAGAACCTGTAAATCACCAACCAGACCTGCAGTTGCTAATGCTAGATGTTTATCTATCTTATGAAGTTTCTTTGTGGACTTGTGAGCAATCAAAGTACCACTAGTTGCTCTTCGTTCACTAGCAATTATTACTCCTTCTTTGCATATCATTCCTAAAATTGTAGTACCAGTTTTCTTTAAATCATCTGACATAATTATACTCCCATAAAACTTATAAAAATTCTAATCACAATAAATACATATCTTTTATTTATACTTTGTGTAAATTTAAAGATTGAAATATTATTAATAATATATAGATTGTGAGTTATTAGATTATATTTAATTTTTTACCTAATTTCTCAAATACATTCAATGCAAAGTCGATATCCTTTTTATTTAAGCCAGCATTCATCATGGTACGAATCCTTGCTTTATCTCTAGCAACCATAGGAAATACAATTGGAAGAGCAAATACTCCTTCTTCGAATAATTGAACACTTAGCTTTTTTGCTATACTTGATTCACCAACAATTACAGGTGTTATTGGTGTTTCACTTTCGCCTGTATCAAATCCTAGAGAGATTAGTTCTTTTTTGAAATAATTCGTGTTATTCCATAAATTATTTACATGTTTAGGTTCTGTTTCTAACACCTGTATTGCTGCAAGTTGAGCTGCTGCTACAGCTGGTGGGTGAGATCCACTAAGCAACCATGTTCTTGATTTATTATAAGCAAAATTAACAAGGTCTTGACTTCCAGCAATAAGTCCACCAACAACACCATAAGCTTTACTAAAAGTCCCCATCTCAACATCAATCTGACCCTCAACGCCAAAGTGTGCTCCAATTCCTCTTCCATCAGGTCCTATTACTCCTTCTCCATGGGCATCATCTACATAAGTCATTGCCCCAAATTCCTTTCCCAGTTTAACAATCTGGTCCATCGGAGCAATATCACCATCCATGCTAAATACACCATCAGTTATTATAAGAATTCTGTTATATTTTTTATTAGCAGCAATTAATGCTTTCTCAAGTTCCCCCAAATCTCGATGTTTATAAACCGCACGATCAGCTTTAGTTAATCTAACACCATCGATAATGCTTCCATGATTCAATTCATCGCTAATAATTATGTCTCCTTTGCCAGCTAATTGGGGTATAAGACCTGCATTTGCTGCAAAACCCGTTTGGTATACAAGGGAAGATTCTGTTCCTTTAAATTTTGCAAGTCTTTTTTCTACTTCCATGTGTATTTTCATCGTTCCTGCAATTGGTCTAACCGATCCAGAGCCCGCCCCAAATTTTTCTACAGCTTCAATCGCAGCTTTTTTTAATTTGGGATGATTACTTAAGTTCAAATAATTATTTGAACAAAGCATAATTACTTTCTTTCCATCAACTATGGAATGAGGTTCAGAACCTGTTTCTAAGATCCGTAGTTTCCAGTCAAAACTCTTTTTTACCAAATCTTGATACTCCTCCCTAAGAAATGATGTTGGATTTCGTTTCATAAATATAATTCCCCCTAATTTGGAGTATTTATTATAGGTAATTTTTGGTGTATTGTAAAACAATATTAAAAGTTGTTGGTTTGTATCTTAATAACTCTGCTAAAACGATAACCAGTAACAACTAATATATAATCTAACTCAGCAAATTGCTTATCTAATTCTCTATCCCCAGTGTCTACTCTAATAACAGGTGTATTTTTAAGTTTTGATGGTGTTGATAAGACTATTATATTATCAATACCAATTTTTTTTACCACTTTAGGACTTAATTGTAAATTTCCTCTTCCAAGTATGAATCCCTGAGCTCCTATTGGGCTTAATATTAATTTCGCTTTTTGATATTTTGCTAATAAATTTAATAACTTTATTTCATTTAGATCCTTACCAATAATTTTCTTATTATAAACAGCATCTATTCCTAGTAAGGTATTGTCTAAATTCAACTTATGAGCAATATAATCAATTGTTCCACCGGGGCCAAATAAATACAAAACTTCAGTATGATTTTCCATTTCTTCCATTATGTGTTCATAAAGTTCATCTTTTATCTCTCCATTGGATATGGTGTCATAAGTTGATTTTCCAACTTGGATATAAGTTGGTTCCACAATGCCCTTAGCTACTCCAAATAATCTTATGTTCCATTCTCCTTTTCTATAGAGATCCTCATCAAGGTCCATTATTTCAATATCCCCAATGGTTAGATTCTTTTTGACAAAATCATTAAGAATTTTAGCTGTTGCACTAGTATTTATTCCAAATGCCCCAGAATGCATTTTTACTCCAGATGGAATTCCCAAGATAGGAATTTTATTGCCAATTATCTCAAAAATGTTTCTTGCAGTACCGTCCCCGCCACAAAATAGTATCAAATCAACTTTTTTATTATAAAAAATCTTACAAGTTTTTTTAGTATCGGTTGAATTGGTATTAGATGTTTTTGGTTTGTATACTATCTCATAGTTTTTTATGCCGATACTATCTAGATAATCACTTCCCATTATCCCTTTGGTGGTATACCATTTTATTGTATTATCGTTTGAAAAAATTTCAGTGAATTTCTTAAGCATTTCTTTTATTTTTATTGGAGAAACGGGAGTGGCACCTAATTTAATGGCTTTTTCTAACACACCGTCAGTTCCTTTAAGTCCAACCCTACCCCCCATCCCTGCAATAGGGTTAACAATTAATCCGATTTTTATTACCATTGAGAATTCTAATAGATATAATAAAAGTTATTATTTAAATAATTTCAAAAATAAAATTTTTATTTAAGTAATTTATTTATTAGAGATAATATTTTCTCTTGATGATTATGTTATTTTTAAGCATAAATTATTTTATTTTAAAGGATATAGTTTTATAATTGAAGTAGCATATTTGATAATAAGTCAATTAAAAATTTAGTTGACAACTAAGGAGAAAGGATGGATTATGACTCAAAAAAGAATGAATAATGCTGTAGCTCAACTTATTGCAGCTAGTATGTTATTAATTATGGCTCTAATAATTGTATCAATGATTTATATGTATTATCTATCTTATCCTGCACCAGAATCCAAACCTCTTGTAGAAATCAGCGGATCAATAGAAGTAAACAATATTGTACTTACACACAAAGGTGGAAAAGAAATAACACTAGATACAAGAGTTGAATTTATAATTGGAGGGAATAAAACGATAGGAACAGTTGGAGATTATCTAGATAGTGAATCTAAATCAGATAGTCGATGGAACATTGGCGAGCGAGTAGTTTATATTCCTTCTCAGAATATTTCTGGCCTTAATGTTGAGGTATCAGTAATAGATATTGAAAGCGATTATATACTATTTGCAGCAACGTTTCAGTAAATAATGTAGTAATTATGAATTTAAAAACAAATTTATTTATTATTTATTACAAAAATTATTGTGAGTCATTAAGTTAAAAAGATATTTTTATATATTTTTTATTATTTACGTTACAATGCTTGTATAAAAGAAAAGTATAAATTTAAGTGAAGTATATTGATTATGGTAAGGATGGGATTTAGATGAAAAAAAATGATAACATATTTGTTAAATTACATATAGAGAAAAATAGGGATTCCGGAGCACTAGCCTTAAACGTTCATTTTGATTCAGAAACTCCAAATTTCTTTGTTGATAGAAGTATGATAAATTGGTACCCAACTCCCGAAGAGCTAGAATTTGTAAATGAAGCGTTTGAATTGGTATGCAAACATAAACTAAAAGGTAAAAGCCAAAAGGACAAAAAAAATTCAACCCCCTTGGAGAAACATAAAAAGGAACATTCTTCAAAAAATTATGAAGAAAAACCAGATGAATCAAAATCTGATAAGAATAAAGAGGGAGAATCAACATTATCAGAATCTGAAAAAAAAGATATGAATGAGTGGTTTGTGTAAAATAAAAATTCTAAAACAAATAATAAAAAATCATCAAATATGAATTCTGCCTAATGGAGGGCATTAAAATAAATACCAATCTTCCAAAAGAAATATCTGAAGCTCTTGATGATAAATTTGGAAAATATTATATTCTTAATAACTGGGAAGTAAATAACGTTCATCATCTTTGTGTTTATTCTAATAAATACTTTTATTTTTGCAGATTCAAGATTGGACAAGGATTCCCATATAGGTCTATTTTTGTTGAACTTGATAATAAGATGTCCTTATCTGATATAAAAAAGGAAATTAAAAGAATTAAGTAAATAACGAGTTCCAAGCAATATTTCTAAATTAAAAAATTAATCGTTATTTACAATTTTGAATTAGTCGATAATTTTTTTACATATTAAATAATAACAATTTAAAATTAATTTATTTATTTTTATAAATAGAAAATAATAAATACTATAAAAAATACAGTATATAATAGGGGAATAAAATATGACGCGAAAATTAGAGGAAAGCACTCAAAATGATGTTATTACTTTAAATGATTTATCAAAAGCAATAACTCATACACTAGGTGTTGATAGAAAAGAAGCTAAAAGAATTGCAGGATTTATCCTTGATATATTTGGATACGAAGATAGAGTAATTGATAATGTATTAGATTTAGAAGGCAGACAATTATTTTATATTCTGGAGGAAGAAGGGATGATAATATCTGGTCGGGAGGAAACAACATTGTACAACGGCAGAGAATGGTTAACACATTATTGGCAGTTACAACGAAAATCAATAATAAGATTATCAAGGAATGGAAAAAAGAGGACAAGTAATAAACCTATAAATAATTCACATTCAATAAATGTATCCCCTGGGAGTAACATCTATAATTCGTTATCAAGGGAAATGTGGAATGCTAGAAATATAAACAAGAAAAAGCAAGTTTGTTATTTTTTAACACAAAAAATATTTTGATAATTATCATTTTAAAATTAATGCATTAAAAATAATTATTTCAGAATTTTACCTGTCTCTAAATACCAAAGGTATAAGTCTAATTCTGCTAACGACAAATTAGTCTTTCTAGCAATATTTTTTAATACATTTTCAATTTCAATGTATTTTTTCTTTGTAAGTGACTTAGGTTTACTTATAAGATTGTGTGATACTAAAATATCTATTATATGAAAATCAATAATCGCAATATTGTCAAAACCAATATTCCTTAAAAAATGGCTGGACTCTTTGTAACCTAAACCCTTAATATTTTTAACTAACCATTCCCTAATTTGAGTATCTTTTGAAAAACAAACAACATCTTTTAGCATTTTATTGTATTTTGAAGAATCTGCAATATATTTAGCTCTATAGTTTGGAAACCGATGACCCATTTTAGTTAACTTTTCAGCTAAGTCTTTCTCTGTGAGCAATAAAAAATCATCCCCAATTTCATTTTGAATTTTAATACATTTTTCAGCATTAAAATTAGCTGTTAAGATGCAAAAACATAATTCTTTGAAAAGTTCTTTGTTGGATTTTTTATCAATATCTTTGAACTCTTTAATTCTGTTATTTACCAAGTATGAGATATTACTTTGTTTTAATGATTTGATTTTTGATATAAGCTCGTTCATATTAATTTAAATTTGAATTAATCCAATAATTTAATATTTTTATTTATCCTGAAAATTCTGAAAAATCAAATTATGTATTATCTATGTTAGTCTAGGATTTCCACAATCCATGAACGTTACAGTACTCTCTAGCAACTATGTTGTTTGATTTAATTTCGAACTCGGCCTGAGGTTTATTACCAGGTTTTAAAAATTTCCTATATGATATACCCTCTGCAATAACTTGAATCCATTCGATATAGTGCTTTTCCTCCATTGGATGATCTTGATTTTGACCGATTTTTACAACAATTCCTTTCTCAGTTTTTTTGATGTAAGGAACATGTTTCTCAACAGAAGAATCCTCAGTTTTTTCTTTCATATTCTCCATTGGTTGTCCACAACAAACTAATTCACCAACACCAGTGTGTAGAACTTCTACAATATTTCCACATACATTACATTTATAAATTTCTCTTAACTTTGTCATACTATCTCTCCAATTTTTTATTTTTTCATTTTATTTTTATAATCCTTTATTGCCTCTTGTAGTGCATCAGCGGCTAAGTTCGAGCAATGCATTTTTTGAGGGGGCAATCCATCAAGTTCATCAGCAACATCATTACGTGTAATTTTCATTGCTTCATCAACATGTTTTCCTTTAGCAAGCTCTGTAACCATACTACTAGTTGCAATCGCGGAACCGCATCCAAAAGTTTTGAATTTAATATCTGTGATTATATCATCTTTTACTTTAATGAAAATCTCCATTAAATCTCCACAAACAGGATTGCCAACTTTGCCATATCCATCAGGATTATCAATAACGCCAACATTTCTTGGACTCATAAAATGGTCCATAACCTTTTTACTATAACCAATTTCTCCTATTTTTATCACCTCTTTTTAATCAATGGTGAAAGTTCTCTTAATCTATTTACTGTATCTTTCACAGCTTTAACAATTACCGGAACTTGTTTTAAATTGTTAGATCGACCTAAAGTTAAAACCATCGACCCATGAGCTTCTTCACGTTTTAACCCTATTGCTAACAATACATGGGAAGGTTCTAAAGTCTTATGGGAACAAGCAGAACCTGTTGCAATCTGTATATTATACATATCCATATTCAACAATATACTTTCGCCCTCAATATGACTAAATCTAAAACTTGCATGGTGAGGGAGTCTTTTTGTTGGATGACCTGTTAAATAGCTTTCATCAATTTTGGTAATTTCACTAATTAATTTATCTCTAATCTTAGTTAATCTATCATTTTCTTTTCTCATCTCATTTTGTGCAATTCTTGCAGCCTCTCCCATTCCAGCAATTGCGAAAATGTTTTCCGTACCTGACCTAAGCCCACGCTCTTGTCCACCTCCAGGCATGACTGATTGTATTTTTACTCTAGGTTTAATGTATAAGACACCTGCGCCTTTTGGACCATACAAGTCATTTGAAGATAAGGTAAGTAAATCTATATTATCTTTTTTGACATCGATTGCTATTTTACCTACAGCAGCTGTTGCATCTACATGGAAAAAACCCTGATTTTCATGAACGATCTTACTAATTTCTTTTATTGGTTCAATAGTTCCTATCTCATTATTTGCATACATTATTGATGTGACAATTGTATTCTTAGTTGTCAATTCCTGAAGTTCATTCAAATCTAATATTCCTTCTGAATTAACTGGAACAAGATTAAATTTAAAGCCATTTTTTTGAAGTTCTTTCATTGGATTAATTACTGAAATATGCTCAATCGCGCTTGCCAATACCTCTTTTCCTTTTCCAATATTTCTCAGAGCTGTACCTCTTATAGCAATGTTATTTGATTCAGTGGCACCAGATGTAAATATTATGGTTTTTTCATTCTCTGCATTTACAAGATCAGCTACTTTTTTTCTAGCTTCTTCTAGTGAGCGCTTCGCCTCTAAACCGGTTGAATAAAGCGAGGAAGGATTGGAGAACTTGTCTAATAAATAAGGATAGGCAAATTCTAATACTCTACGATCAACTGGCATCGACGATGCATGATCTAAATATATTCGTTCCATTTCTATCCTAAAACCACATTGTTGCTCCAGCATCTAATGCTAGATCGTTTAATGTTCCTGCCCCTACAATTTTAACCCCAGATATTAATTCAACATTGTCCCAACCTAGCATTTGTTTAGATGCTTCACAGACATATACCTCAATTCCCATGTCAATTGTTTTTTTTAACATTTCTGCTACACTAGGAAAAGAACCTAATTTAATTTTTTCAGCTTCACCAGGTTTTAATATTTTCAATGCCGTGCCTAAGTAATATATCATTGGTTTTAAATCCATCATCTTAGCAGTTTGGGCAAGTACTAAGGGAGAATATTGTTTTTCTGCAGCATCTGTTGTTAGAACATACAAAATTGAATTCTCATCCTTCATATCTTAATCATATCTCCTTATCTATATTATTTTGTTTTTTTAATATAAAATGTTATTATTGTACCGTTTTTTTCAAATTTTAAAAGTTCTTGACCAGTTCTTTTAGCCCAACGTTTAATATCCTCCTCTGCAGCTGGATCATCTGCTTCAATTTTTAATACTTGTCCGATTTTTATTTTATCAATTTCATCTTTTGCCATTGCAATTGGCATTGGACAATACAAACCTACACAATCAACTTCTGCATCAGGTTTTAGATTGGACCTCAGTTTTAATCACCACCTCGAGTATAACTACCTAAATAATCCATTTCAAACCAAAATCCAGTTTTATCAAGATGATCAAACTCTTTTTCTAGTATAATATAATGATTTTTCTCCTGTTCAATTATTTCATTGATAATTTCTTTTATATCTTTACTAGTTACTTTCTCTTTTATCTTATTATAATAGTCGATTGCTTCTTTTTCACTGTCCATTCCAATACGCAAAGCATCTAGTTCGTCTGTATCTGGATTTACGCCTTCTAATGTTTCAAGGTCCTTTGGAAATATTGGTAAATCTATATATTTTTTACTTGAATTTACTAGATTGTTCCATTCCAGTTCACCAACTTTATCCTCAAACAGTTTTTGAAAAACATCCAAATGTAACTGCTCATCAGATGCAAGACTTTCAAAAAATGATTTACCCATTTCACTAGAAGTTTGTAATGCAGCTTTTTTGTAGAATGAATAACCATCCTTTTCCATTTGTATGGCTGTTTTAATAGCTTCTTTTATTTCATTTATTTCAGACATTATTAACTCCCCAACTAAATTTTACATCAGTAATTTTCGGTCCAAAGTTCATAATAACTCTGAGGATGTTTACACGCTGGACATTTCTTAGGCGCTTCATCACATTCAATTACGTAGCCACAGTTTCTACACTTCCATTTGACTTTTTTTTCTTTTTTAAACACCTTATTTTTCTTAACATTCTCATAAAGTTTTCTATAACGCTTTTCGTGATATGCCTCAACCTTTGCAATTTCTTTAAAGCTACTAGCCACTTCGGGAAATCCTTCTTTTTCTGCAGTTTCTGCAAAATCGGGATAAAGTGTTCCCCATTCCATTTTTTCGCCTTCAGCTGCAGCAATCAGGTTTTCAGCAGTTGTACCAATTACTCCAGCAGGATATATTGCAGTAATTTTAACGTCTTCTCCTTGTAAATGCTTGAAAAATATTTCAGCATGTTCTTTTTCATTATCTGCAGTTTCTTGAAAAATTCCTGCAATTTGTTCATATCCCTCTTTTTTTGCCTTTGATGCAAAAAATGAATATCTGTTTCTAGCTTGTGATTCACCTGCAAACGCAGCAAGTAGATTTTTTTCGGTTTGTGTTCCTTTCAAACTTTTCATAATTTTTTCACCTTTTTAATATAATATTTTAATTAATTTATGGCCCAATATGCATCATGGGCCAATATTCATCTGCTTCTTCATAACTTTCCATACTCTGCTTTTCAACTTCTAATATCTTGTAATGACCCATTTCCATAGTTGCAAAGTAATTTAGAGTGTTTTTTACTTTTAGATCTTTTTCAAAAAATTTTGATAATTCTAGATAAAAATCATGGGCTGCTTTTTCTGCTACCATCGCCTGTTCTAGAATCTTACTTATTGGAACGTCTTCATTTGTTATTTTTACTTCTGGTAAAGGTACAGGTGTTTCTTTTGGGATTAATAATTCTTTTCTTGGAAATTCCTGTTTAAACATCTTTGTTATAGTAGCTTGGTGTAATCCTTCCTCTTTTGCAAGAAATTTTAATTTATCTTGTAATAAATAATTTTTTACCTTTTTTGAAAGTTCCAAATACAGATTTTTGCTGTCTATTTCACTTTTAATTGCAGCTTTTAATAATTCCTCTAAATCAAATATACTATAGTCAATCATCCAATCAGTTCCCCCATTAATCAACTAAACGTTTTTCTCCTTTAATTTTTTTCATTCTTTCAATATCTTGTGATGCTTCCAGGCAACCAAGATAGTTATTATCTTTATCTCTTAATGCAAAATATTTAATCAAAACTTTGTGTTTTTCCCCTTTTACCCCAATTGGCAAATCAATCCAAAATTCAGCTGTTTCTCTTTTTCCTGATTTCATTTCATTTATTATTTGTTCTACTTTTTGTAGGCTTTTTTTTGGGTGACAGTTTCTAACATTATTCCCAAGTACTGATTCGGGTCTTTTGAAAATTCTAGTTGTATGTTTATTCCAAGCAAGTACATTGTCATTTTTATCAATGACAGAGAATTCAACTGGTAGTGTCTCCAAAATTGCATTAAGTTCTTCTTTTTCTAAAATACCAATCATATTTTTCACCTTTATTTTAAATAATCAGCATGTAAATCAAGATGATCTGTTTCAATTTCAACTAGTGCTCCAAAAAATTCTTTAAGTCTGGGTTCAACCGCTTCTTGTTTAAATTTTGCATATGCTTTTATTGCACGATCTTCTCTTGCCCATCCTTCTTTTGTATTATCTTCTGAGTTTGTATTGCATGATTTTTTATCAAGTTCTGGCCGAGAAATTTTTAAGAATTTAGATATGGCAGAAGCGTGTTCACGTTCAACCTTCATTAATGCTTTGAATTTTGCTAGGCTATAATGGTCCTTATTTTTTTCAGCAGCGTTTTTTGCACAATCATAAAATGAAGCATTATCTAATTCTAACTTTAAAGCATCTTGTAAATTTTTTCTAGATACTTTGGATAAATTTACATTGAATTCTTCTGGATTCCAGTCTTTGGCTTCGACAAAATAATTTTGTTTTGCACCACAAAATGGACACTGATTTGGAGCATTATCGCCAATATAAGGATCACCACATATTCTACATCTAAATACCTTAATCATAATTGTTTACCTCCACATTTTACATTATATTATTTTATAGGAATTTTTCGACCTTTTTGCAAAGTAGGTTTCTTTTTGAATACTTCAACTTCTAAAATACCATCTTTTAACGTAGCTTCAGCTTTATTTGGATTTACTTCCTCTGGAAATTTTATATTTCTGCATAAAGTCGAATATCTTCTTTCTCTTCTTAGATATCCTTCATCCTTTTCTTTTGTATCTGTTTTTGTTTCACCACATATATCTATAGTATTTTCAGTAATATTTACCTCAAGATCATTTTTTAAGACACCAGGAACTTCTGCAATTACCTTATATCTATCTCCAGAATCAACCAAATCTAAAGGTGTTATTTTTGTATCTGCTTCTAACCAGTTTCCTTGCCAAGGGACTAGCGGTCTTCTTTGTCTCCACCATGAAGGAGTCCAGGGGTTTTCAATAAAAATTCTATCAAAATTGTCAAGCATATCAAAAGGATTCCAGACTGTTGGGACCAATGATCCCTTTTTAGGGGTTTTCATACTACTTTTTGTATTAATATTTATCTTTTTTTCCTTTTTCTTAATCATATTATTTCCTCTTTATTAATAATAATTATTCTCATCTTTTTTGTTTCATCGGAACACCACAACAATAAGTTGTTGCCTTTGGTTCATCATCAAATTCTATAACTCCGCAATCACATTTATCTTCTGGGCGTTGACAATGATATTTTATTTTCTTTCCAGCAGTCTCACATCCACAAGATTTGCACATAAAATTTTACCTCCTTATTATACATATTTTTCATTTCTTTATATATCTTCCCAATTCATTTCCTTTTTTAACTACTTCCAATAATTCTTTTTCACCTGGAATGTAATTGAAATTCAATCCTTTAAAGGGCATTTCCCAAGATAAATTCTTTAAATATTTCTCCATTTCGCCAACTGCTTGGCCACCCCACCCATAAGATCCAAAAACAAATCCTACTCTCTTTTTTGGTCTAAGGCCTTTTAGATAGGTAAGAAAATATCCCATTGTTGGAAGCATAGTGTTGTTCAAGGTAGGAGAGCCGACAAGTACTAATTTTGTAGAAATTAAATCTTTAATAACGTCTGAGATATGAGTATTTTTTAAGTTTCTCATAGCAACAAAAATCCCTTCTTCTTCTATTCCTTCTTTTAGCGCATGTGCAATTTTCTCTGTTGAACCCCACATTGAATCATATATAATAATTGCTTTATTCTCAGTCTCATATTTGGCCCATTTTTTATATTCCATAACTATTTCTGAAATATGCGAACGCCAAATAATTCCATGACTTGGTGCAATCATATCAAAATCTAATCCAGATAAAGCCTCTAATGCTTTAGATACTTGATCTCCATAAGGCATGACAATATTTGCATAATATTTTGCTGCCTCTTCCTTTAATATCCCCCAATCTAACTCATCATCAAAGCGCTCTGGTGATGCAATATGTTGACCAAACGCATCATTGGGAAGTAAAAGTTTATCAAAAGGACTATAGGTTACCATTGAATCTGGCCAGTGAACCATAGGTATATGAAAAAAATTTAGAATTCTTTTTCCGATATTTAATGAATCTCCTGAATTTACTACCCTAAAATTCAAGTTTCTTTTGTAGTGTTTTAACAAGCCCTTTTCGCCCCTAGTAGAAGTAATTACCCTCGCATTTGGACATAATTCTAGAATTTTTGGAATTGAGCCAGAATGATCCATTTCGACATGATTTGAAATAATATAATCTATTTTTGTTGGATCGGTAATTTCCCTGATTCTTGCAATCATTTCTTCAAAAAGATAATGTTTCACTGTATCAACAAGTGTAATTTTCTTATCCTTTATTAGATAAGAATTATATGTTGTACCTCTTTGGGTTGAATATCCGTGAAAGTTTCTAATATCCCAGTCAATTCCACCAACCCAAAAAATATCGGGTTTAATTTCAAATATATTCAGTTTTATCACTCCTTCTCAAATGCTTCTTTGGACGCGCCACAAATTGGACATACCCAATCATCAGGTACATCATCGAATTTTGTTCCAGGTGCAACCCCATTATCTGGATCACCTTTTTCAGGTTCGTAGACATATCCACATACTGAACAAACATATTTATCCATTTTTTTTACCTCCTTTATTTTAGATTTTTTAATATCACTAATATAGGTTGGTGCATTTTTTGGAGATTTTCCCCCTTTAATTTCGTGATAATATTCGTATGTCATAACTTTTTCTTGAGACATTATATCAGCATCAACAATTTTCCCAATAAAGATTGTATGAGTTCCAACTGATAAATCATCAATAACCTCTGCCTCAAAATAGCCCAAGCAATTGTCTAAGAGTATTGGAGCTTTTGTTTTTCCTATTTTATAATTTACATTTTTGAATTTATCAACATTCCTACCAGATTTGAAACCAAAATTGCCAATGAATTCCATTGGAGTATGTTCACATAGAATAGATGCTGAGAAGACTTTACTTGATTTAATATATTCATGTGTTAAGTTTTTCTTGTTTATGCTAACTGCTATAGTAGGTGGTTCTGCAGTAACCTGGAATAATGCATTTGCAATTTGTCCATTTAATTTTCCATGCTTATAAGAACAAACGGCGTATAAACCATAAGGAATTTTTTGTAATGCTTTAGGATTCAATATTAATTCCGTCCTTGTTCAATACATTTTTTACAGATGCCTTTAAAGTAGCCATGTACTTCGTCAATTTTATGCCCCTGATTAATAACCTTACCAATGTTGGGACACTTAATATCGATATCGATAATATTTCCACATTTATTACATAAAAAATGATGATGCATACCTTTTTTATAATCATACCTAGTTTCTGTTATTGAAATTGTTATTGATTGAATAAGACCATGTTTTTTAAGCACTTCTACGGAGTTATATACTGTTGTTTTTGACAATGAAGGATTTTTTAACTTTAATTCAGAATAAATTTCTTCAACTGTAGGATGTGTTCTATTGTTATCTAAATATTTTAATATTTCTAAACGTTGAGGAGTAACTTTGATTGAATCGTTTTTTAATAATTCTACATATTTTTCTAACATCAGTCCTCCACAAATTTTGTAATTATTTCTAGATTGTAATAATTACAATTTAATATGTAATACAATATAGCTATTTAAACCCTTCGTTTTATTACTTTTTATAAAGATTGTGATTACCTTAAATAATAAATAAAAAAAAGATAGAGTAAGAATTTATTTTTTTTCTACTCCGCCCCATTTTGTGATAAAGAGAATTCCCAACACCGCAACTAATGTAATGACTATCGCAACAAACACACCAATTATTAATGCGGTTGTATCAGAAAATCCTCCATCTTGCCAAAGACCAGCTAATTTCATTGCTCCAATTATTATATCCTTCCAGATTAATGCTATAATGAAACCAAAAGCCCCGGCAATAGCTATAGCAATTGTACTTTTTACTTCCTTGATTGTGACCACTTTTTTCACCTCCTCCAAAAATACTTATGATAGCGGGATTTGTTTATTAAATAAATAACTTTCGAAAATTTCTAATTTCCCATAATCATTGAATTTAATGATTAAGAAAAATTTTAATAAAAAAATAAATAAAAAAGAGATGTTTTTTATTATGTTCCACTAGGATTAACATACGTATAAAATAAATAAATAAATCCGTTGTTAATTTTTTCTCCAGAATTTTCTGGAATTTCTGCCGTAGTAATAATAGTGACTTTCCCAAAACCAATGATAGGATTTGAAATTATTGTTGATTCATCACCTGGTAGTATACTATCAATAACACCAACTGTTTCTCTACCAATTAATATCGTACCACCTTCTATTCTTATACTCCACTGAACATCTGTTGCTTCCAATTCGCCGAGGTTCTTAATAAGAGCATTTATTGAAAAAAATCCACTGTAAATTTGGTAAACTTTAATAAAAGGAGCTTTGAGAATATGAAATGAATGCGGGTCAGACCATTTGCTTTCGCTACCATTAATATCTTTTGCTTTCACCTTGATATCATAATCACCAGCATAGCTCCAGGCGTGAGATGCACTTGCTAAAGCCCCACTGTTGTATGGACCTACCCAGTCTGATGTAGTGTTGTCTCCCCAATCAAATAAATAATAAATTTGTTCTCCTTCTGGATCAGTAGTATGGCTTGTGAAAGTATATTCTAACTTTGTTACACCTTCGTCTTCTCCATTTGGTTTTTGTGGATCATCTGGGGGTAGATTTCCAACATTGAGTGAAATCTCAGAACCACAGCCTTCTGGATAGTCACTATATTGAGGACTTTCATCATCTGTATCCATGATTACTGCATACTCATAAGCCTCATCCATTGTTATAACACCATCTTCATTAAGGTCGGCATCTACTGGTTCCCCATACGCATCTTCGCCTTTCACAGCTGCAGTCCAATGAAATACATACGTATCATATACGTAATCAGGTGGCATCGCCCACGAATATTCATCATGCCGACAAGCTGAAGAAGCAACAATTGGTCCTGGGGGAACAACAACATCATCTAAAAAACCCCCAGAAAAACAAGGTTCAAATGTACAAACAGTCTCACAAACAGTGATATTCTCTAAAAGTTCAGCAAAATGATCATCTGAGAGTTCTTCCATATTCCAAAGATTTTGAACAGAATCCCATCCTCCTTCTGAACTTCCATGATCTGTTGTAAAAACAAACAATTCATTTCCACCTGTTAAATTTTTTGCAAGATCATTAAAGACTTTGTCAACATTTGAAAGAATACAAGAATACATAATATCATCATCACCATCACCATCTAAATCTGGATCTGAATTTTGGCCATTTGACTGATCAGGGGTTGGATCTAATCCATCAGAACAAAGAACTATAATATTTTCATCGGGGTAGCCATACACATAATTTAAAGTAATGTAAATATTTGACAAATCATTCCAATATCTTACATGGTTGTTACCAGAATTATACCCCCCATTCATCAACACCGCCCATCTTGGATCATTTGGATTTCTCTCTATAGGCATATTATTTTTCGGAATAGGGGCTCTTCTATTTACAGCTGATTTTAATAATTTACCTATTTCTGTATCAATCATTTGGTAATCATTTAAATTAATTGGAGAATAATAAGAATTTATAATTGTAATTTCATTTGTATTTAACGAGAAAAATACATATTGAACTTGATGAAAATTAGCAGTTGGATATAAATCAATATATATAATGTATCCTGCTTCAGGAATTGTAGTAATGCGTTCTTTTATACTGTAAATTTCTTCTCCTTTTTGTAATGGACCATCAACATAGATAAGAATATTATCTTTATCATAATCAAGTTGCTTGATAACATAATCTGCCACTTCTTCTAACTTGTATTGCGATGAAAACGCTATTGTTGAATTTAAGCAGGTACTAATAAAAAGTGTAAATATAAGTATACTAGCATTTATTACAATAATATTTTTTTTATTTTTAAACAACATAATTTTATCCCCAATTCTATTTATATCATAATATTGTTATCGATTATTAGCTTTTCTATTAAAATATATTTTGATTTAGATATAAAATATAAATTAAGATGAAATTTTTTTCTTTTTAAAAAAATATTGAATTTATTGTTGAATTACGGACCCACGGGGATTCGAACCCCGGTTACCGGCTCCGAAGGCCGATAGGATATCCACTACCTCATGGGCCCGTTTAGTAATAGGTTTGAATTGCTAATTGGTATAAAACTTCTTTTAAATGTATTTTCTAAAAAAATCTAGCTATTTATCCATGATGTTGTTTTTGCTCGAATAATTTATACAAAATTTATTTTACAATATGCATTTGACAAATAAAAACCAGATTTTAAAACGCTTTGATGTAGAAAGGTTTGTTAATAGAATTCATTTAATTAATTAAAAAAAAGAGAATAAGAATTTTTATTATATTCTTAATTCTTTATCTAACAAAATCAATATCTACTTTTGAACTGGTTAATATTTTTTTAGATGTAACTGGTTGATGTTCGTACTCTGGTCTTGCACCTAATATATTTGGTGATTGTACTCCTGTCATAATAGCCATTACCCTGCATTTTCCTTCAAATTCCGGTTGCACTCTCGCTCCAAGAATAACGTTTGCATAACAGTCCATATCTTGCGTAAGAGATTTTGCTACATCTTGTACATATTTAAGACTCATATTGGGTCCACCAGTGATATGAACTAATGCACCAGCTGCTCCAGTATAGTCAACATTTAGAAGTGGATGGTTCAAAGCCTCTTTTACAATGGTTTCGACACCTGCATCCTCATCTGCTTCGCCCCAGAGCATTACAGACAAACCTGCTGAATCAACAATGGTCTTCATATCTGCAAAATCAAGATTAATTAATGAAGGAACAGTGATAGTCTCTGAAATGCCTTTTACAGTTTCTGCAATTAATTGATCCATTACAGAAAAAGCTTGATTAATAGGTAAATTTGGTACAAATTCTAACAATCGATTGTTATCAAGAACAACAGTACTATCTGCCTTTAATCTTAATTTATCCAATCCTTCATCTGCTTTAACTAGGCGAGCTCTTTCAACATTGAATGGAGTAGAGACCATACATGTCACTATAGCCCCATTTTTCTTTGCAATCTCTGATACAACTGGTGCGGATCCCGTACCAGTTCCACCACCCATGCCTGCAGTAATAAAAACAAGATTGGCACCTTTTACCAATTCTTCAATATCCCTAATAGACTCGCGAGCAGCTCTTTCAGCAACATCAGGGTAACCTCCTGCACCAAGCCCATGTGTTAATGATTTACCGATCAACAATTTATGATCAGCTTCAACTAAATCTAATGCTTGTTTATCAGTATTAATTGCAATGGTTTCGGCCCCCTTAACCCCTAACTTATGTAATCTAGTAATCGTATTTCCACCTGCACCTCCGCAACCGACAATAATTATACGAGGAATGCCAAACATATCATCATCCCTCACCATTTTTGTTTCTTCCTCAACTTTATTTTGTATTGCAGCCTCTATAAAAGATTGATTATTTTTGCTATTGGTCATCCCATTCCTCCTATATTCTGGTAGTTGGAAGGACGCCTTTTTAAGGGCGCCCTTCAAGGGGTGCATCCCATCCCCTATTATACTTCTATTTTTTCATATATGGCTCAAGGGCCTCAACCGCAGCTCCCAACTCCTGCACTTTTTTAATTTTATTAGCCTTTTCAATAATTCGGCCTGCGTGATTGTTAATGTATTCATTAACCGCGTGTCTTATTACCTCAGAACGAGTTAAGAATTCTCCCGTTTTAATGAAAAGGTCTATCTGGCTAAGATAGATTTTTGGTAGTCGGATTGTTATGCGGTCGGTTTCCATCTTTCTCCTCACATATCAAATCGCATGCCAAACATATGATTTTTATGCGTCGAGAGTGCGTTAATTGTGCTACATATAAACGACAAACGACATATTTTGTCTGACAAACGTAAAATTGAATGTACAGTTCTATTTAAATATTTTTCCATTTTATTGGCGACTGCCCAGTTCTTGATAAGTTTTTTATTTTTATAGGAGAAAAAAGTGTCTGAATTTTACTTTGAAATCTCATATTTTTACATATTGATGTTAAAAATTCATTACATATATTAATTGTCGATTTTAATATAATTATTATTGACTCATTTATTTTATTAAAATAAGGGAGGAGGGAAAAAATAGGGGGTAAATATGAATATGAATTTGAAAAACCCTGCCTCCATTCCAACAATACTTTAAACAACAAAACAATATTTAAATTTTACCAAAAAAAATATTTGAAGATTTTTG
>Ga0272441_10002042_pt1 | contig 41860 bp, 39 predicted proteins | sample SSMProp6N_FD_193582 | JGI IMG/M metagenome (GOLD analysis project Ga0272441, IMG submission 193582) | Marine sediment archaeal communities from Little Sippewissett salt marsh, Falmouth, MA, United States - SSM-Prop-6N | ecosystem: Environmental > Aquatic > Marine > Wetlands > Sediment ...
GCCGGCATCACCTCCCTCGATCAGGATATTGCTCTGATCTACGCTGAAGGCAAGGCCTACTTCTTCGCCGGGTTCTCCGGCGCGGACTGCAACGCCAACGGCAACCCCGATTCGTGCGACATCTTCGAGGGGATCAGCGAAGACCTGAACGAGAACGGTATTCCCGATGCGTGCGAAGCCGTCGGCGATTTGAACGGCGATGGCGTTGTCAACGTGCGCGATCTCCTCGCTCTTCTGGGTGCGTGGGGCGCGTGCGATGACCCGTGTCCGCCAGCGTGCACGGGCGATACGAATTTCGACTGCACGGTCAATTGGATTGACCTTCTGACACTTCTTTCCAACTGGGGGACATGATGATGATGATGACGCGTGACATCATGCGTTTGCAGACGAAATGGACCCTCTTGATGGGCGTGCTGATCCTTGCCGTGCTCGCGCCCGGCGCGGCCGGGCAGTGCCAGTACGAGGTGACGATCATCCAGGCCGAGGAATGCCCGCCGTACGGCTATCCGCCGACGACGGGCCTGTCGCTGAACGAGTCGGGTCACGTGGTGGGCTACTACAAGTACTGCGTCGTCGGTCCCGATGTCCCCTTCCTGTGGACACGCGAGACGGGAATGATCGACCTGCCCCTCCCGCCGGATTCGTACGAGGCGAGGGCCGAAGACATCAATAACGACGACCAGGTTGTCGGCTTGATGATCCACAACGACTACGGGCACCGTGCGTTCATCTACGACGATGGTGAATACACGGTCCTGCCGCCCGTGATTCACGATCGCGGCTGGTCCTACGCCACGGCCATCAATGACCACGCACAAGTCGTCGGCTACCGCAGCATCACCGAGGAAGTGGACCCGTACAACGCCTTTGTCTGGTCCGCCGAGGAGGGCTTCACCGACCTTGGCATCATGGAAGGGCCGTTCAGTTCCGCAACGGACATTCTGGACAGCGGTGTGGTTGTGGGATGGACTGGTACCCCGCTCGTGAAGCAGGTGTTCCTGTGGGAACACGGCGACACGATCCTCCTCGGACCGGTTCCCGGTGGATCCTCCAGCGCTGCCGGCGGGATCAACCGTCGCCGGCAAATCGCAGGGGCCGGTCGCGTTGAGGTCGGAAGGGGGCGCGCAAGCATCTGGAAGTCGTTCCTTTGGGACGACGGAAAGTGGACGATACTGAGCATGCTGCCCGGCTATGATGGGGCCACTGCACGCGATCTAAACGACGTGCCGCAGATCGTGGGGCAATCCAACACGACAGAGAATCCCAACGATCACCGGGCATTGCTCTGGCAGCAGGGCGAAGTCTATGACCTCAACGAACTCGCGGTGATAGACCCCGGATTCACAATCCAGCGAGCCTACGACATCAACAACGCAGGCCAGATCGTCGCTGACGGGCATAACCCCATCAACAGCACGATTACCTTTGTGCTCACTCCAGTTGATCGACCTGCCGGGGACGTTGATGGCGATTGCGATGTCGATGTCGGCGACCTGTTGTTCCTGCTCAGCGAATGGGGCAACACCAACTCGCCAGGAGACATCAACGGCGATGGCATCGTGAATGTCTTCGATCTCCTGGCGCTGCTCGCCGACTGGGGGGCGTGATAATCTGACCGTTTCTCCACTCGCCGAATAAATGTACTCATCCCCTTTTTGCACAAATAAATGTACGCATCCCCTTTTTGCATCCATCCCTTTTTTGCGTTTTTTGCATGTTATGCCTGCCGCCGGAGCACTTATGGGCACTCGCCCAAGAACGCGCAGGCTCTCCCTGTGAGCCGGCGGCCGAATCGTGATCGGCTTCTCAGGCCCGCTGCATTCCTGCCTTCGCTTCTCCGATACAGAGCGCATGGAAGACGGCGACCGCCGCATCATCATCATTTCCGACACCCACCTCGGGACCCGCGGGGCGCCGACGCCGGAGGCCCTGCGCCCCCTGTGGGCGGATGCCGATGAGCTGATCGTGAACGGCGATCTGGCCCAGTTGCACGACCCGGCCTGCCGCGCGATCGCCGCCCGCCAGGTCATGCGGCTCCAGGATCTGTGCGAGGCCGACGGCGTGGGGCTGACCGTCCTCTCCGGCAACCATGATCCGCAGCTCACCGATGTGCGTCATCTTGCGCTCTGCGACGGGCGTGTGTTCATCACGCACGGTGATGTGCTGCACCCGGCGATCTCGCCGTGGAACGGGATGGACACGCCTCTTCACGCCCTCAACGAAGAGGCGCTGGCAGCGCTGGATCGGCCGCAGCGCAGCGCCCTGCCGGGCCAACTGGCCGCGGCCCAGCACGCCGCGCACCTGAACTGGGAGGTGCCGGCCGAAGCGCCGGGCCGGCCCACCCTGGCCGGGCGCCTGCGGGAGAAAGCGAGGAAGGCCGCGGCGACGCTGTGGTACTGGCGGACGTTGCCGAGGCGCGCCGCCGCCTTCGCCGGGCAGTACGCGCCCGAAGCCGGCTTCTTCATCTTCGGTCACATCCACCGCGCGGGAATCTGGCGCTTCGATGATCTCACCATCATCAACACCGGCTGCTGGCACTTCCCGTTCCGGCCGCTCGTGGTCAGGATTGAGAGCGGGCGGCTGGGCGTGTGGCCGGTCCGCTTGGCGGGCGCCGGCGTCTACCAGTTCCGAGATCGCCCTCTGGCCGCATACACGTTGACGGCCGGGTCAGGGGACGATCGGGCCGCGGCCTAGGCGGAGATCGCGGTTCAGCTCGGGCGGCATTCTGCCCAACAAGGTCCTATAACTGTTTCCAAGTCGCGGCAAGAGCCCTCTGAGAGGCCAAGGAGGGTTGATTTCAGCCGCCTCCACATGTTTTTGTGCCTTCGGGCCGCATATCTGTTGCATCCCGCCCAACCGGGCGTTAGTCTCAACCCCAAGCAGTGGTGGCGCCTTATGCCCCTCGGCCACGGCCGCGCCACCCGGGATCGATATCGATCTTGTTCTGGCCCCTGTCTCGTCCAGAGTGCTTGCCCGTCAGCAACGCAGTCCTTCGCGGGCAGCGCTGCGGCATATTTGAACCCGCCCGACAATCCTCGTCGGCGGGGACTCATCACAGAAGAGAGAGAGCACCAGGGCGCTGTGCGCTCCGGTGTACCAAAGAAGGCCTGGCGCAGGTTCTGTTACCTGCGCCCTGATTCATGTGTGTGTATTGAGCTCAAACACAAGGAGGAAAGACATGAAACTCGGAACGAAGGTCGCGGCTGTCCTTGCCGCGGTCGCAGTCAGCTACGCCGCTTCGGCCATCGAAGTCCTTGATTTCGAGGGAACGTCGGGCAATCTGCAGGGAACCGGTTACGGCGGAATGAACTGGAATGCCAACGCCTACAGCTACAACGGCACCAGTGGCGGCTACGGCGTCATCGGCACCCAGGTCCTGATCAATGCGTACGAAGCGTCCTACATCGACTTCTCGACGATGGGTGACAACTTCGACGTCTATGAGCTGGACATGATCGCCGCCTGGTTTACGCAGGTGACCTACCGGCTCGACGGATGGCGTGATGGCAACGTGGTCCACACGTACAATGCCGATCTGGACTGCTTCAACGTCCGGACCATGACCATCGACTTCCAGGACATCGATGCGTTCAGCTTCACGTTCGTGTCGAGCAACTACGTCGAAGGCTACCCGGGCCAGGGTTCGGGCACGCACTTCGCCGCAGACAACATCAAGCTGGTGCCCGCACCGGCCGCGTTGTCGCTGCTCGGCCTGGGCGTTCTGGGCCTGAGGCGTCGGCGACGCTGACAATCAGCGATTCACCGCGCTGGCGATGAATCGTGTCATCAGAACGAGAAGGGCCGCTCGCCACGGGCGGCCCTTCCTTTGCGCGCTGAAGATCATGCCGTCAGGCCGGGACGCCCCCCCCGCCCGGCTCAGAACCACCACGGCTTACCGGGTTTTTCTTCGATGAGCACCTCGCTGAGATAGCCGACGGCCTTGATGAAGCCCTCCTCGATGCTCATCAGCGGATCTTCGTGCTCGATGCTCAGCACGCCGTCGTAGCCGTAGCGCTTCAGCATCGAGACGAACGGCTTCCAGAACTCGTCGCCGTGCCCGTAGCCGCAGGTTCGGAAGGACCAGGCGCGATGCTTGAGATCGCCGTAGGGCCGGGCGTCGTTGTAGCCGTTGATGGGGCCCTCGTGCCGATCCAGCTCGGTGTCCTTGGCGTGGACGTAATAGAGCAGTCCGGCCTCGCCGAGGGCGCGGGCGGCCTGGACCGGGTCGATGCCCTGCCAGAAGAAATGGGACGGATCGAGGTTCGCGCCCAGCGGCGTCTTGCCCTTGATGCCCGCGGCCTTCGTCGCCGCCTTCGAGAGGCGGATCAGCGTGTCGGGGTTGTAGACGCAGAAGCCCGGGTGCGCCTCCCAGGCGACCTTCACCTTGTGCTCCTTGCAGAGCTTGGCCTGGGCCGCCCAGTACGGCACGAGCACCTCATCCCACTGGTACGTGAGGATCTCCTGATAGTCCGGCGGCCAGGCGCAGGTCACCCAGTTGGGCATGTTATCGGTCTTGCACCCGCCCGGGCAGCCGGAGAAGGTGATGACCGTGTCCGTGCCGAGCTTGGGGGCGAGCTTGACGGCGGTGACGAACGCCTCGTGGTCGTGCGTCGCGTGCGCCTTGTCCGGATGGACCGGGTTGCCGTGCACGGCCAGGCCCGACAGCTCCAGGTCGCGATCGCGCAGCTTGGCCTTGATCTCGTCCTGCCGCTTGGCGGAGGCGAGCACCTCACCGGGGTCGAAGAAAGGCGCGCCGGGGTAGCAGCCGACGGGGAGCTCGATCGCATCCAGGCCGACCTCGGCACAATAATCCAGGACATCGTCAAACGGCATTCCGGCAAAGAGAGCCGACATCACACCGAGCTTCATGGGTCTTGCTCCTGAGATTCCGCCAAGCGGAGATGGGTCGGGTATCCAGAGGAAGGCCCTCAGGATCGCCGAAGGGAGGCAAATCGGCAAGCGGGGCCGTTGACGAAGGCGATCGTTTCTCGGGAGAATGCCCCCATGCACGTCAAATTCCTGCTGCGGTTGCTGCTCATCGCCCTGGCCGTCGTGGCGGCCGGCGGCGGGCCGCTCTCGCCGGCCTCACAGGACGAGAAGGCGGCCGAAACGGGCCAGGAGACCCCCACCCCGCGGGTGATTGTCCACCTGGACCGCAACACCGCGGTGATGGGGTACGTGGAGCTGGAGGAGGAGGAGGTGCTCGTCGTCCGCACCCTTGACGGACAGGTGCGGAGCTTCGCCAAGAGCCGGGTCGTCCAGATCGTGCGGCTCGTCGAGCCCAGGCCCGGCCAGACGGGCGTGGTGGTGCTGCGGAACGGGCAGTCGCACGAGGGCGTCATCCTGGAGGACGGCTTCGATCACGTGCTGGTGGAGATCGAGGGCGTCCAAGCCAGGTTCCGGCGCCAGGTCGTGGACCACGTGGTGCTGAACCCCATGTTCGAGGAGCAGTACGCCGCCTACAAAGAAACGCTGAAGCCGGACATGGCGCTGCGGCACCTGGCCCTGTGCCAGTGGCTGGTCGACGAGCGGCGTTACGAGCTGGCCGAGAAGGAACTCGCCGAGCTGCTGGCCAACCATGAACTGCCGGAGGCGCAGCGGCTTATGAGGCTTGTCCGGGCCCAGCTCGCCCTGCGCCAGAAGCCGAAGCGATCCTCCTCCGAGGAAGAGGAAGGCGACGGCTCGCAGCAGCCCCCGGGCCGTGAGGAGAGAGACCTTCCGCAGCAATTGCTCACCGACGAGGATGTCAACATCATCCGGGTCTTCGAGATTGACTTCGCTCATCCGCCGAAGGTGTTGGTTGACCGGGAGACGATCCGCCGGCTCCTGGAACGCTATGGCGAGAACAAGCTCCTCCCGGCGTCGCAGACGGAACGGGATCGCATCTATGCGGCTGATCCGCTCGCCATCGTCAGGTTGATGTTCCAGTTGCGGGCGCGCGACCTCTACCCGGAGATCCGGGTGCTGAGCGAGCCGCATGCGCTGAACCTGTTCCGCCAGCGCGTCCACGACACGTTCCTGATCAACAATTGCACGACGAGCCGATGCCACGGCGGCCTCGAGGGTGGCCGCCTGTTCCTGCATCGCCGCGACTACAAGGATGCGCCAGTCCGCTACACCAACCTGCTCATCCTGGAGCGGCTGAAGCTGGATCCCCAGTGGCCGTTGATCAACTACGATGAGCCCGCCGACTCGTTGCTCATCCAGTACGGCCTGCCGCGGGAGAAGACCCGCAAGCCGCATCCCCCGGCTCAGGGCTGGAAGCCAGCCTTCCGGCGGCCGGACGACCGGATGGTGCGGTACACCATCCAGTGGATCCAGGCGATGTTCCAGCCGCGACCGGAGTATCCGGTGGACTACCAGCCGCCGCGCCTGGAGCAGGCCGAGGCGGCGGATCCGCAAGAGGCGGACGAGGACCGGGCGCCGCGGTGAGCCGAGCGCCTTACCGCGCCGCGGCCCGATTCGCCCCATCCGGGCGGAACCGGCGGACGCGGGGCCCCGAAAACACCCTGGACCGGGCAGATTGCCCCCGCAGGGCCCGGCGCGGGGGAGGCCGGCCGGCTCCAGCCGACACGCCGGCCGCGATGCTGGTACACTGACCGGTTCGATTCCTCATTCCCCGTAACAGAGGCACCTCAATGAAGATGCGAGGACGATTCGTGGCCCTGCTCGCCGTTGGGCTGGCCGCGCCCCTGCTCGTCGGCGGCTGCAAAGACCAGGCAGCCCAGAACCGCGCCGAGATCCAGAAGACCATTGCCAGGGTCGGCCGCGAGCTCGAGCAGACCCCCACCCCGCTCACGCCGGACGATAAGCGATTCGAGGAGACCAGGCGGGCGCTGAACGGCATTCTCGCGAGCCTCTCCGCCGTCGGCGAGGGGGAGGCCGGTCAGCAGGCGGCCGGTGCGCTGCTGGCCGCCGCCGCCCGCCGCAAGCTCGCATCGCTGAGCCTTGTTCAGGCCGAGCAGATCGAATCGGAGCACCGTCAGATTCGCTTTCTCCTGCACAGCGAAATCGACGCGGCGACTCGACTGGATGCCCTCGCGGCCGGTCGCGAACGCCTGAGCACCGACGACCAGCAGGCCATGCTTGGCGAAGAGCGCCTCGCGGCACGTCAGCAACTGCACGAATTCAGCCAGCAGATGGCCGAGCTCGACGGCCCGATCGCGGAACGGGAGACTGCCAACGAAGAAGACATGCAGAAGGCGGCCGGCCTCGACGACCGGGCCAACGCCCTGCGACGGGAGGCGACCGAGCGCGGACACGCCGACGGCCTGCCAAGCTTCGAAGAGGCCGTCCGCCTCGAGCGCGAGGCTGACGGTTACAAGTACCGCGTCGCCCATCGAGAAAACGATCTGCGCCACGATCTGCACCCGGAACGGGATCTGGCGGCGTCCCGGATCGCGTCTCTTCAGTCCATGCTCAGCGAGATCGAGGCGGCGGAGCAGTCGCTGACCCAGCGCGACACGCTGACCGCCGCCCAGGCCGAGTCCATCCGCCGGTCGGTCGCGGACTTCGGGGAGACCATCCGCCAGTCGCTGGCCGCCCTGGGCCAAGGCGCCTCAGCCGACCTGGAAGAGCGCTATGCCGAGGCGCTGAGCCATCTGGAGAAGGCGGCCACCCAGGCCAATCGGGCCGTAAGCAAGAGCCCCCGCGGCGAGAGCGATGCCGCCCGGCTCCTCCTGGCCCAGGTGTACGGGGAGCAGGGCCGGCTTCACTGGGCGCGGGCCCGCGGCCTGGCGGACCAGATGACCGTCCTCCAGCGGCTCGTCGATGCCCAAGGGACCCTGGGCCGCATCGAGCAATCCCGGACCGAGTTGACCGCCACCACCACGAAGCACCAGGAGGCCCTTCAACAGGCCGAGGACGCCTTCACCAGCGCCAAGGAGCAACTTCAGCAGATCAGCGGCCAGGGGGCGGCGGATCTGGCGGCGCTGAAGAGAACCACGGACCTCAGCCTTGCCGCCCTTGCCGGCCAGCCTGTCGATCTCGGCGAGGAAGGCGCCGACGCTGGCCGAGCGCCGATGCGCGGCGGACCGGCGAGCCCGGCCACCGCCGGTGAATACGCATCACCGGATGAGTTGTTGGCCCTGATCGAACAGGTGCAGGGTGATGACTTCGACATGCTCCGGCAGTTCCTCGACGCCATTCACGCCACCACCGAGACCGCCCGGGCCATGGTGCGCCTGCAGGTTCAGGGGATCGAACCCACCCGGCAGTTCATCGCGGCCATCAAGGCGCAGTTCGGCGAGCAGGCCTACGAGCAGTACAAGGCCGGAATGGCCATGGGCATGGCCCAGACCGCTTACCAGAACCTCAGCATTGCGGATCGCACCGACACGCGCGTCACCGTCAACTACTCCAACGCGCTCGTTCCCGACGGGACGTTCGACCTGGTTCTTGTCGACGGCTCCTGGATGATCGACGGCGACACGCTCTTTGCCTTCGTCGATCCGGCGGTCATACAGCAGGCCCTCGCGACGGGACCTGCGGTCTACGATGTGATGCGCGATCTGGCGGGCAGGATTCGCGCCGGCGAGTTCACCTCGGCCGAGCAGGCCATGCAGGCCCTGATGGCCGAGGCGATGAACGCGGCGAATCCGGGCGGGTAATACCGCAGGCGGTTCCGGGGGCCTTGCCGGAGCACCGCGGCGCCCACACGTGGTGTTGTTTGGCCAACCATCCCACTGCACGCCGTGCGGTAAGATGATGCCATGCCTTGCGCCGCCGGTGACCGCGAACCAACCGCCCGGAGATGGCTTTCCCGCAGCTATGGGATCTACGTGGTCGGCGGATCGGCGGTCATCGGCCTGCTGAGCTGGCTGGCCCTGCACCTGCTGGCCCCCATCGCCGAAGAGAAGGCCGGCGGCCCGGAAATCCCGCCGCTCGTGTTGCAGTGCGTGGCCCTCCGCGCGTGGATGCCCCTGATGGCCCTGCCGGCGCTGCTCTGCGGCATCGCGCTTCTGCGGGTGCGGCGTCGACCGCTCCGATTCGTTCTGCTCGGCACCGCCGCCCTGCTGCTCCCCTTCGTCATCATCCTGTATTGCTTCATCATGCTCCTGGCGCAGTTGTACACTTATCAGCCGCTGTGACCTTCCGGCCGGATGGCGGCGCGCGCCGCGCGCGTCGGATCATCGCCGCTCACCATCGAGGTTTCCGCCATGAACCGAATCCTCAGCCTGCTCACGATCCTCTCTGTCTGCATCGCGCTGGCAGCGGCCGGCGGATGCGCTGAATCATCGGCTCCGGCAGAAGGCGATGCGGCCCCCGCTGCCACCCAGCCAGCGGGACCGGTCTACCGGACGGCCGAAGAGCTCCTGGCGTATCTCAAGACCCTCAAGACAGGTGAGGACCGGCTGGCCATGATCGACCTCGTCCACGCGGCGACGACCGCCGAGCAGATGACCAGGCGGTTCACGCGAAGCATCGACAGGGCGCGCATGGAATACGCCCGCGCGATCAACGAGACCTTCGCGCCGGAGGGCGAACCGCTCATGCCCACCGATCTGGGCATGGGCGCCTTTCACGAGGCCCTTGCCGCCGCCATCGTCGAACAGGTCTCCCCCGTGCGGGTGAGGGTGAAATACACGACCGACGACGGGACGGAACGCGCCGTCGTGCTCGAACGCTGGGGGACCTGGAAGCTGCACATCTCGACGCTGCGGGACGGCGAGGAGTTCAGTACCGTCTGGTACTCCATGCACCAGGGGCAGTTCGCCGGCCTGCTGAAGTATCACCGCGAAGTGACCGAACTGATCCGCGCCGGCGAGTTCGCCACCGCCGAGGAAGCACAGGCCAGGCTCGATGAGCTGCTCGCCGGCCCGATGCCGCCGTTCGGATCCGTGCAGCCGTAATAAGAGCCCCTAACACAATGGACCCAGCGGGGGTGGGACGGGCGTCCCGCCCGTCTGTTCTGCACGGCCGGGACGGCCATGCCACCATTCTGTTAGCCGCTCTAAGTCAGCGACGATCGGCGAGGCGCCTCAGCGCGGCCGCCGCGGTCTGTCTGACCAGGTCATCCTCGCACTCATCATCGGCCAGCGCCTCGATCCGCGCGCGAAGCACCGGGTGATCCGATTTGGCCAGAATATTGCCGGCAACGATGATCGCGTTGCGCTTCATCATCGACAGCTTCGCCCGCTTCAGCGCCGAGCGTGCGAACGCGGCGCGCCGATCCGACTCGGTCCAGTTCAGGATGTCCAGAAGATCGAATCCGGCGCATCGGGGCGCGTACGCGTCGTGAATCGCCGGCGCGTTCTTCCGGGGGCCATTATGGGGGCAGACTTCCTGGCAGATGTCGCAACCGAAGATCCAGTCCCCCACCTCCGGAAAGAGGTCTTCGTTGACCATCGTTCGGTGTTCGATGGTGAGATAGCTGATGCACTTCGTGGCATCGACCGACCACGGCGTGATCGCGCCGGTGGGGCAGGCATCGATGCACCGCGTACACGAGCCGCACGGATCGGGCTCGGCCGGCTGCGAAGGCGTCAGCTCCAGCGTCGTGACAATCTCACCGAGGAGCAGCCAGCTTCCCACGCCGCGCTCGATGAGCAGCGTGTGCTTCCCCACCGCCCCGAGCCCGGCGCGCTGGGCGTGCTCGCGCTCCAGCAGCGGCGCAGTATCCACGCACCCCCGGAATGTCTCGCCGTGATATCGCTCTTTGAGTTCATCGCACAGAGCGTGCAGGCGCCTCTTGATGATGATGTGATAATCATCCCCCCGCGCATACCGCGCAATCCGCCCCACCGCCGGCCCCACATCAGCACCACCCTCAGTCCCTGAGTCCCTCAGTTCCTTTGTCCCTTCCCCCCCATACCAATCCGCCACGCAGATGATCGACTTCGCCCCCTCCACGAGCCGCGCCGGATCGATGAGCAGCTCCTCGTGGCGCTTGAGATAGTCCATCTCCCCGTGCCGGCCGGCAGCAAGCCATTCGCGCAGCTCCCGCTCGTACCGCGTCGGCTCGGCCCGCGCAATCCCCGCCCGCGCAAACCCCAGCTCGCGGCAGCGCTGAAGGATCCAATCACGCTCTTCACCCGTCCCGTTCATCTACCGCGCTCACGATTTCCACTGCGGACATTCCGACATTCCGACGTTTCGACATTCAGACGTTTCGACGTTTCGACGTTTACTCCACTCTTTCCAGCTTGGCGTACTCCAGGATCAGCGTCTTCATCCCCACGACCTGGAAGCGCACCCGCGCGCTGGAGCCGGCCGGGCGAGGCGTGATCGACTCCACCCGCCCGATGCCGAACGTGGGATGGCGCACCAGGCACCCCTTCGGAAACGCCGCGCGCAATACCGCGCCGCGCGCCGGCGCCGATGATCGCTCGACATCGAACTCATCCTCGTACGGATCGAAATCCGCCACGTCGTCAGCCTGGTCGGAATGCACGATCAACTCGGCCGGCAGCTCCGCCAGGAACGGGCTGGGGATCGTCCGCTCCCGCAGGCCGCGATGCGTGCGATGCGCGGCTCGTGTGAGCAGCAGGTGGCGCTTGGCGCGGGTCATGCCCACGAAGCACAAACGCCGCTCCTCCTCCATCTGCATCTCATCGTGATTGGCCCGCATGTGCGGCAGCAGGCCGTCCTCCAGGCCCGCGACCGCCACGACATCGAACTCCAGCCCCTTCGCCGCGTGCAGGGTCATAAGCGTGACCGCCCCGCTGGCCGGGTCGATCGCATCGGCATCGCTCACCAGCGCGACCGATTCGAGATACGCATCGAGCCGCTCCATGAGCGTCCACGCCCGCTGCACCTCGCCGCGGGTTGCGGCGTCGGACTCGTCGACCGCCGGCTCGAACTGCGCTGCGGCGCTGATGAGCTCCTCCAGGTTCTCCAGCCGATCGAGATCTTCCTCGGATTTCGATTCCTTGTACAGCGCCTCCATCGCCGATTCGCGCACGATGCGCTCGACGAGATCGGCCAGCGCCGCGGCCGGGGCGGCGCCGAGAAAGTCCCGCTCATCGCCCAGGGCCTGGATGCGCCACGACTCGATCATGCTCACAAACTTGGACACCGCGCCGACCGCACGCGCCGAGAGGCCCGGCACCCGGTCGGCGGCGCGCAGGGCATCGAAGAACCGCATCTGGTTGTTCAACGCGAACAGCTCGATCTTGTCCAGGGTGACCTTGCCGATCCCGCGGGGCGGGGTGTTGATGATCCGCCGAAGCGCCACCTCATCGCTGGGATTGGCGATCAGCCGCAGATACGACAGGGCGTCCTTGATCTCCTTGCGGTCATAGAACGCCGTCCCCCGCGCGACGATGTAGGGGATCTGCGCATCGCGGAACGCTTCCTCCAATACCCGGCTGAGGGCGTTGATCCGGTAGAGCACCGCCATGCCCTTCCAGGCGATGTCATGCTCATCGTGCCTCTCGCGGAAGGCGTCGATGAGAAGCTGCGCTTCGTGCTGCTCGTCCCGGCACACGATGATGGTGGGCTTCTCGCCGTCTTCCAGTTCCGTGTGCAGCGGCTTGTGCTTGCGATGCATGTTGTGCCGGATGAGCCCGTCGGCGGCGGCGACGATGTGGCCCGTGCTGCGAAAGTTCTGCCCCAGCGCGATCACCTGCGCATGGGGATAGTGCTGCTCGAACTCGAGAATGTTGCGGATGTCCGCGCCGCGCCATGCGTAAATCGATTGATCAGGGTCGCCCACAACGCAGATGTTGCGATGTTCGGCGGCCAGCGATGCGGCGATCACGAACTGCGCATGATTCGTGTCCTGATACTCATCAATCAGCAGGTATTGATAACGCTCCTGCAGCTCGCGGCGCACCGCTTCATCGCGCCGCAGCAGGCGCGCGGTGACGAACAGCAGATCATCAAAATCAAGCGCATCGTTGCTGTGCAGAATCTTCTCGTAGGCGCTGTACGCGCGGGCGATGGAGCGCGCGTAGAAGTCGCCGGCCTGGGAACTGAACGCGGCAGCGTCCTGCAGCCGGTTCTTCGCGTTGCTGATCGCCGCCCCCACCGCGGCGGGCGTGAAGTTCCGCTCGTTCAGTTCCGACGCCTTCAGCGCCTGGCGTATGGCCTGCCGCTGATCGGCGGCATCGTAGATCGAGAAGCGCTCGGCCACGCCCGCGGCATCGGCGTATCGCCGCAGAAGGCGCGCGCAGAACGAATGAAAAGTCGCAATCGTCAGGCCGCGCCGGCCGGGCAGATCCTCAGGCAGAAGGCCGTCGATGCGGTCGCGCATCTCGCCCGCGGCCTTGTTGGTGAAGGTGAGGGCGAGGATCTGCCAGGCGGGGATGCCCTGGCCGATGAGATGGGCCACGCGGCGGGTGACCACCGTTGTCTTTCCCGAGCCGGGGCCGGCCAGAACCAGCAGCGGGCCGTCAATATGGCTGACGGCCCGGCTCTGGGGCTCGGTGAGCCCCTCCAGAAGGCGTGCGGAAGGGCTGGACATGGCCCGCCAGTCTATACCGTGGGGGCCCCCGGAAGTGGGGTGGAGGTGCCGAACAGGCCAAACCGGGGACCTGGAGCCCCAAGATATTGGGCTATTGGCACCTTTCGGCAGGTTGTCCACCCCAGCGGTTGGGATTCGCCGCCGGGCGTGAGGTGTGATAACCTCCTGCGGGTGAGCCCTTTGCGTTGATTTAACACTTTTCACCAAGATTCTGTGGACAACTCTATTGCAGCCCCAAGATGTTGTAGTACGATACCAGTTGAAGGTGGTTCCTCTCCCTGACTGAGCACGCCACCGGCGTTGGTGGGAAGCGGCCCGCAAGCAGGGCCGAGCCGGCCGGGAGGCCGGGCCAGATCGCCGGCGGCCACGGCAGGCGGGGGGGCGGACATTGGTGGTCGGTTAGTCGTGGTTGTGAGGCATCGAGGGAGGTTTTTTCGTCGCGTCCGGGCCTGACTGAGCGTCGCAAGCAGCGCGCTGACTGTCCGATGCGGCGAGAGCTCGCAAGGCCGCCGCGAGCCTCCGGCGGCAGCATTCGCAGGGTCCGCTGTGCGGACCGGTGCAACTGAGATTCGGAAATGTCAACTCAAGCCTTGAAGAAGTTCTCACGCAGCGACATTCCTCCGGGAACACTCGTGGTCTACCTGCCGGGCGACGAGAAGGTTGCCCGACTGGGGCGCTGGCACAGGCGCACCGAAAAAGAACTTGAGACCCACATCAACCACAGATTGGACAGAGTGCTGCGCTATGTGGAAATAGAGGTCGCCGCTGGCCGATCCATTGAGGTCCCTGAGCAGTGTGTATTCCCGATCTGCGACGAAGAACCAATCGCAATCGCCGCAGGCTTTCTGAACAAGCTGTACGGCAGACGGTCCACAATAAGAACAAGACTGGCCAGCGGGAAACCAGATCACTACGGCGTGATTGACGAGCACGGGATCGTTCTTGATCCGCAGGAAGAGATCGCTGTCGATTTCGCCATGTCCATCGAGAGGACGGATGAGTACGTCTGCTCGGTGTCGATCGGCGGACCGGTGGTCGCCCGCGCGACAGATCCGAGACTTGACCTCGCAATGAGATCAGCGTTTGAGCAACTCCGACCCTACGCAACAAAAGCTCCGTAGGGTCCGCGGTGCGGGCCAGTGGAGCCGCAGAAGTGCACCAGACTTCGAGAGAGACAACGATGGCAAAGCAACGAAAAACGAGCAAGAAGGCAGGAACGGCAGCATCGAAGGTTCTGCGCGACAAGCGAACGGGCAAGCCATCCAAGACCGCCGCTGGCAGCGCTCTTTCCCAGCGCGCCCCAAAATCGAAAGGCAAAAAGAAGAAGTGAGTGCCTAGGGCCCCCTCTGCAAACCGCCACGATAGACCAGGAGAAAGGGAAGGCCAATCGAGGAGGAATGGTCCCCAAAACGGACCCTGGAAGACACCCCGCGAAGTGGCCCTGCCCCCGGAAGCGAGACACGATCGACTCACGAGGCAGAACCCAACCCGTCGCGCACGGACGCGCGAGGAAGGCAAGCATAGATGAAGGTACAGCGAAGATTCACGACCGCCGGCGAAGGCGTCTTCTCCACCGTCCAGTGGACGAAGCGCACCAGTCGCATCACGAACGCCGACGGGTCGGTGGTCTTCGAGATGTCCGGGGCCGAGGTCCCGGCGGACTGGAGCCAGCTCGCCACGGACATCATGGTCAGCAAGTACTTCCGCAAGGCGGGCGTGCCGCAATTCAACGAGGACGGCACGCCTCAGGTCGACAGCGCCGGCAACGTCATCACGGGCCCCGAGAAGAGCGCAAAGCAGGTGATTCATCGCCTCGCCGGCTGCTGGCGGCACTGGGGCGAGCAGCACGGCTATTTCGACACCGCCGAGGACGGACAGGCGTTCTACGACGAGCTGTGCCACATGATGCTGCGCCAGATGGCCGCCCCCAACAGCCCCCAGTGGTTCAACACGGGGCTGAACTGGGCCTACGGCATCACCGGCCCGGCCCAGGGGCACTGGATCACCGACCCGGAAACGGGCATGCAGCAGCCGGCGGCGGACGCCTACACGCACCCGCAGCCGCACGCGTGCTTCATCCAGTCCATCAGCGATGACCTGGTCAACCCGGGCGGGATCATGGACCTGTGGGTGCGGGAGGCGCGGCTGTTCAAGTACGGCTCGGGGACGGGGACGAACTTCTCGCCGCTGCGGGGCGAGGGCGAGGCGCTGTCCGGCGGCGGCAAGAGCAGCGGGTTGATGAGCTTCCTGAAGATCGGCGACCGCGCCGCGGGCGCCATCAAGAGCGGCGGGACCACCCGCCGGGCCGCCAAGATGGTCTGCCTCGATGCCGACCATCCCGACATCGAAGAGTTCGTCAACTGGAAGATGCGTGAGGAGCTGAAGGTCGCGGCGATGGTGCGAGGCATGGAACGCCTCCCCGAGAACCAGAAGGAGATGGCAGAAAAGCTCGGCCTTCAGCTCAATTATGATTTCAACGGCGAGGCCTACTACACCGTCAGCGGCCAGAACAGCAACAACTCGGTCCGCCTGACCGATGCGTTCTTCAAGGCCGTGCAGGCCAACGCCGACTGGCCTCTCACCTCGCGGACCGACGGGTCGGTGATAAAGACGATCAAGGCCCGCGACCTGTGGGAGCAGATCTGCCAAGCCGCCTGGTCCTGCGCCGACCCGGGTGTGCAGTTCGACACGACGATCAACGCCTGGCACACCTGCCCGGAGAGCGGGCGAATCAACGCCTCCAACCCCTGCAGTGAATACATGTTCCTGGACGACACGGCGTGCAACCTGGCGTCGCTGAACGTGCTGTATTTCTACGACAAGGCGGAGCGCCGCTTCGACGTGGCGAGCTTCGAGCACGCCATCGAGCTGTGGACGATCGTGCTGGAGATCAGCGTGCTCATGGCCGCCTTCCCCTCCCGCGAGATCGCCCGGCAGAGCTACCAGTTCCGCACGCTGGGTCTGGGGTTCGCCAACCTCGGGGCCATGCTCATGCAGGCGGGCATCCCCTACGACAGCGAGGAGGGCCGGGCCATCTGCGCGGCGATCTCCGCCATCCTCACCGGCCGCGCCTACGCGACCAGCGCCCTGATGGCGGCCGAGCACGGCCCCTTCCCCGGCTTCTTCCAGAATCGCAAGGCGATGCTGCGGGTCATCCGCAACCACCGGCGGGCGGCCCACGGCGTGAGCCGGCAGAGCGATGAATACGAGCAGCTTCCCATCCGGCCCGTGCCGATCGATCACGCGCTCTTCGAGGGCGAGCGACTGCGCCTGACCGACGCCGAGGCCCTGCTGAAGGCCGCCACCGGCGCCTGGGACGAGGCCCTGGCGCGGGGGGAGGAGTACGGCTACCGCAACGCCCAGACCACGGTCATTGCCCCCACGGGCACGATCGGGCTCCAGATGGATTGCGACACCACGGGCGTGGAGCCGGACTTCGCCCTGGTGAAGTTCAAGAAGCTGGCCGGCGGCGGATACTTCAAGATCGCCAACGCCTCCCTCCGCCCGGCGCTGCAAGCGCTCGGCTACGGGGCGAAGGAAATCGACGACATCCTTACCTGTGTGATGGGCACGCTCAGCATCGAGGTGCCGATGCCCGCCGGCAGCGGGGAAGAGGCCGAGACGTTCCGGGCCTTCCTCGAGTCGAAGGGCTACACGTCCGAGGAGCTGGTGCAGGTCGAGAACACGCTGCCCACGGTCTTCGAGCTGCCGTTCGCGTTCAACGCCTGGTCGATGCCCGCGCACGTGCTGCGTTCGCTGGGTATCGAGCCTGGAAAGGCGCAAGGCGACAAGCAGTTCAACGGTCTCCGCGCGCTGGGACTCTCCGCTGAGACCATCGAGGCGCTGAACCGCGTGATCTGCGGCACGCAAACGGTCGAGGGCGCGCCTCATCTGAAGGATGAGCATCTGCCGATCTTCGATTGCGCCAACAAGTGCGGCCCGCTCGGCACGCGGTTCATCGCCGCCGAGGGGCACATCCGCATGATGGCCGCGGCCCAGCCGTTCATTTCCGGCGCGATCTCCAAGACGATCAATCTGCCGGTGGAGGCGGCGGTGGAGGACATCGCCTCGGCGCTGTGGCTGAGTTGGGAGCTGGGGCTGAAGGCCAACGCCCTGTACCGCGACGGCTCCAAGCTCAGCCAGCCGCTCAGCACGAAATCCGATGTTGATCTGTCCGAAGCGGACGATGAGGAAGCACTGGAGGCCGCCCTGGGGGAAGTATCAACCGAAGCTGCGGGGTTGGCGTCTGTGATATCGACATCGCGGACCTCCTGCGCGTCGGACGACGACGAGGAGGAAGAGGAAGAACCGAGGTACATCGAGAGGATCGTGGAGCGGATCATTGAGCGGCCCATGCGCCGCCGCCTGCCCGACACGCGCGACAGCATCACCCACCGGTTCAACGTGGCCGGCCACGAGGGCTACCTCACGGTGGGGCTCTACGAGGATGGCACGCCGGGCGAGTTGTTCATCACCATGTCCAAGGAGGGCTCGACGATCGGCGGGCTGATGGACAGCCTGGGCACGGCGATCAGCGTGGCCCTGCAATACGGCGTGCCCATCGAAAGTCTCGTGAACAAGTTCGCCCATCAGCGCTTCGAGCCGATGGGCATGACCACCAGCCGCGACATCCCGTTCGCCAAGAGTCTGGTGGATTACATCTTCCGCTGGATGGGCATGACGTTCGTCCCCGGCTACCGCGAGGCCAACGCGCCCAAGCGCGGCGAGCCCGAGAAGCCGACGGATGATGAGAAGAATGACATGGTCAAGGAGGACAAGGAATGGTCCAAGAGCGAATCCGGCAACGGAAGCGAGGGGAGGATGCGGCGACCGGCCGGCTGGACGGGCGGCCGCGTCGGGCCCGGCGATGCGGGGAGGACCGACGTCGAACAACGGACGGCGCCCGGCGACGGTGGCGCCTCAAGGGCGGCTTCCGCCGGCACCTGCGAAGCGATGACCGGCGCATCGTCCGTCACCGTCGCCGTCGCCCGCGCGCTGGATGTTTCCAACGCCGCGATGCAGAGCGACGCGCCTGCCTGTGAAGTGTGCGGGGCGATCATGGTCCGCAACGGTACCTGCTACAAATGTCTCAACTGCGGCCATTCGATGGGCTGCAGCTAGGCCTTCGTTGTCCGGCCGGCGGCTCATCGCTCCGAGAGCCGCCCGGCCTTTTTCCGAGCGATGAAGGAGCGGGCAAGGAATGGAGAGACCCTACGGTTGGCGAGTGGATGGAACTAACTTGCACAGATCGGGCGGCCACGGAACAGGTTGATCCCGATTCTCCGATCATTCTCGGAGCAACCTTCTCCTGCGCCTGCAATTCATCGCAGCAAGTCCGGCCGGTGGTTCATGGATGACCACCTGATTGCCTGGGGAAGCCCGCCTCCTGAAGGAGGCGCAAAGGGCTTCTTCTCTTCCCTCCCCCTGAAGCGGTCCCCACCGCCGCTTCGGGGGATTTTTATCAGGAGGCTTGGAGACTTGGAGTCTGGAGATGCTTCACTGTCCACGCCGGGGCGCAGCGAAGCGCAGCCCCGGGTCGCCGTCGATTCAGACGAATCTCCCCGCACCCCTCAATCCCAGCGGAAAACACCCTTGCGCCAGGCGTAGATGTACGCGATCACCGACGTGCCGATGAAGAACAGGATCCGCCCCAGAAAGAGCATCGCCTCGGGACTCTGCGGCGGGAGCTTCGTGTACGTCACCGCCCACGGGTACAGAAAGATGATCTCCACATCAAAGACGAGGAACGTCATCGCCAGGATGTAGAAGCGCACGTTGAATCGCTTGCGGGCCGTGCCCAGCGGGTCCATCCCCGATTCGTAGACGATGTCCTTGGTCTCGCCGCGTTCGCGGGGGCCGAGCACATGGGTGGCGATGAGGCTCCCCACCACGAAGACGATCGCCATCGCGACGAGAATCCCGATCGGCAGATACGTGGACAGATCAACGGCAAGATTCAGCACGACATCCTCCTGCGGGCGTTGGCAAACCAGGGCCTTCCCCGGGGGCGATCCGAGGGACCGTGGGCCCGGGTTGTCAGGAGAGGGTACGTTCCCGGGCCGGTTGCCTCAAGGCCCCACCGCCCCCACGCCGGGGCGCAGCGAAGCGAAGCCCCGGGTCGGCCCGCCGTGTATACTGGCCTCGAACGAGCGGGGTGTAGCTCAGCTTGGCAGAGCGCCTGCTTTGGGAGCAGGAGGTCGCTGGTTCAAATCCAGTCACCCCGATTCAGCCAACCGTCCTCAACCTTCCGCACGAGCTCAGCTTACAGCGATCTCGGGCACGTTTCAACCCACTCAGCCGACCCCAGCCTTCCGCAGGCTTTCGCACGTCATTTGTTACCAGCTTGTCACCACCACTCGGGTCCAACACCATGTCGCAGAGCTACTCCTATCACCAGGTCCATGTGGATGATTGGCACAAAATCGTGCCCATATTCTCCGTCACCCCCTTCTCGATGCCATCGCTCTGTCTCTTTCGCGGTCAGGCCAATGCGCTTGATCCCCTCAAGACCTCGCTCGAGCGACACGCAGAACGTCACGGCTGTCAACCAGACGAACTCCCGGAGCGAGAACGCGTCATCCTCGACCATTTTCGCCTGCATGCCCACGCCTATCTCGATCATCCGCCGCGCCACACTGACCGTGCAGCATGGCTAGCGATCCTACGACACCACCGTGGTCCAGCCCGTCTACTGGACTTCTCTCGCTCGTTCTATGTCGCCGCTTTCTTCGCAATGAACGCATGCGACGCATCCAAACCCGAAGACCCCGCCGTATGGGTCATTCGTAAAGACGCAATCCCACAACGTGCCCACTTGCCTCTCCGCGACAAGCCGGGTCTCATCCGACTCGAAATCAAACGCCAGACCCCCCGTATGCTCATCCAACACGGTGAGCTTCTTGCTCCCACCGACATCACGCACTCCTTTGAGCAGAATCTTTGCGCCGAACTCTTCGGCCAGCTCACTCCCCTAGACCACAGCAAACCACAAGACGTCAATCTCGCCAACCTCCGCGACCTCCTACCCACTCACCCCATCTTCAAAATAATGCTCCCGAAGGCCCTCCACCGTGAGGCACTCTACGACCTCTACCACATGAACATCACCCCAGCAGCGCTTTTCCCAGGCCTGGATGGCGCTGCCCAAACCGAGTACATTCACCTCCGGTACCTCGACGATTGGACTCGTCACATCCTGGGCCTGGTCAACTCTTCCCGCCACCTCCACGACATTTCTTCAACTTAGCGTCTAGCACTTCAACCGCCCCCTTCATATCCAACAGCATCGGATCCGTATACACGTTCATCGTCAGACGCGGATCGCTGTGACGCATCAGCTTCACAGCCACGCGAAGGTCAACACCTGCCATCGCGAGATGAGTCCCGAACGTCTTCCGCAGGCTCTTGCGATCCACCTCACCCCGTTCCGTATGATACGGAATCTCCGTCCGCTCCAGATCACGACGGAACGTCCGCAGCGTTGGCCTCCAAATTGAGCGACAGGCACCACATCGCCGCATGCAGGAAAGGCCAGGTGCGAATTGAGGCAGTACCATCACATTGGAATCCCGACTGATACGCCGCGGCCGGGCGAGACATACCTCGAAGACTACAAGCTCTTCTGCACCGATCACGAGAGCAACCCCTGCGGCATCCAGTGGATGCGGTACGAAGCGGACTGCCCGCTCCCGGAGCTCGTGAAGAGGATTCCTCACGTTGCCTTCGAGGTTGATGATCTGGAGGCCGCCCTCGCCGGGCACGAGATCCTCATCGAACCGAACAGCCCATCGGAAGGCGTGCTCGTGGCCTTTGTCGTATGCGATGGCGCGCCGGTGGAGTTCCTGCAGTTCCTGAAGAAGTGAAGCATTGAGGCGACCGGAGAAGGTGCCGGTCTTCCCACGCGAGAAGCTTTCGCATTCCACCGCTGAGCCGGGCACTGTGTGCCCGGACCGGCCTCGCAGAGGCCGGCTCCATCCGCGCCTGACGCGCGCGTGCGCGGGCAGGGCAGGACGACGGGATCGGCGCGGGACGGCGGCGGATGATGGCCTCACGTCTCCCCGGCATGCTCAGCGCGAAAAAAAGGCCCGGTGGAGGCAAGCCTCAACACCGAGCCCTTCCGGGGGCACCTTCATTATACAAGTATAATGAGCTTCTGCACGCGATGAGGCCCATCTTCTGAAAATTTTTTTGCTTATCGGCCACGGGCTTTCCCCCGGCGTCGCCAGAGGTCCCAAAGCAGCGCAAACCACCGCAGCAAGGGAAGATAGGCCTCGCTGCCCGGGGCGTGGACGCGTGATCCCCAGGCTTGCAGGCTGATTTGATGACATCGAGGTCGATATTTCTTCGCTCCCCAACCGGGCCGAAACCGCGATCCGAGCTCCTCCCGCTCAGCCAACGCGGCACCTCCGGCCGGCACGTTTCAGCCCATAAAAAAAGGCCCGGCGGAGGCAAGCCTCACGCCGAGCCCTTCCGGGGGCAAGGATGAAAATAGCAATATATCGTCAGCCTGCACGCCGTGCACGCTGTCTACATGCAATCCACAAAATATTCAGCCCCGCGATGTAAAACGCCCGTAGCGGCCCGAAAACGGCTGATTCGTAGCGCCGCCCCTCTACCGGATGCGCCCTCTCCAGCCCCCCGGCCAAGCGCCCGGAGGACAAAAATCGGCCACATCCATCAACGTCGCACCATGCCCCTGGCTCTGCGGTGCCCATCGGCCCGGTCTGGCAGACGAAGACGACGCTGCGTCATCACCTCGATCATCGAGCCTTCGCGGCGGACACCGCGGCACCGGTCGCCGACAACGCCGAGAATGAGCGGCAGATAGGGGCCGCGTCCCACTGATGCGCTCCTCACCCGCTGCCATCGATCGAACGTTCTGACTGAATGGATGCGATCCGGCCACAGGCGACAGCGCTGTGGCGGCCGGCACTCCGCGCTGCACCCCCTCCGCGCATCGATCGACGCCAGCGGGCATTCGGCATCGTGCGAGGGCGATCGCCGACCGCTATGCTCGTGACTCATCAAGCTGCCGCCCGCCACGGGAGAGTCTCATCATGCCGGATCGTATCGCTGCTGCCGTTTTACGGGTCGTTCTGCTCATCGGGCCCTTCGCCTTCGAGGTGCATGCCGCTGAACCGCCTCAAACCGTGAGCGGCTGCGTCTTTCTCGATCTGGATGGCGACGGGAAGCGCGGTTCCGCCGAGCCGGGCCTGCCGGAGGTGCGTGTTTCCAACGGCCGTGAGGTCGTCGCCACGGACAGCCAGGGGCGCTACGTGCTGCCCATCGACGATGATGAGATCATCTTCCTCATCAAGCCTCGGGGGTACATGTGCCCGCTGGATGCGTGCAACCTGCCGCGGTTCCACTACATCCACAAGCCCGCCGGCTCTCCGCCGGAGCTGGAGCATGCGGGCGTGGCCCCGACCGGCCCGCTGCCGGCCTCGGTGGATTTCCCGCTTGTCAAGCACGATGAGCCCGACCGTTTCAAGGTCGTCATGTTCGGCGATCCGCAGCCGCGCGACGTGGCCGAGGTGAACTACATGACCCGCGATCTTCTTCCCGAGCTGGTCGGCACGGATGCCGCGTTCGGCGTCTCCCTGGGCGACGTCGCATTCGACGATCTGAACGTCTACGAGTTGCTCAACGCGTCCATCGGGGCGGTGGGAATCCCCTGGTACAACGTGTTTGGCAACCACGATGAGAATTACGATGTCACGTCCGATGAGCTCGCCGACGAGACGTGGGAGCGCATCTACGGCCCGCCCACGTTCAGCTTCGACTGGGGGCCGGTCCATTTCATCGCCTTCGATGACGTGATGTATGACGGCGACGAGGAGCGCGGCCGCTACCACTGCGAGCTGACCGAAAAGCAACTCGCGTTCATCGAAAACGATCTGGCGCACGTGGACCGGGATGCGCTGGTCGTGCTCATGATGCACATCCCGCTGTTCAAGATGCTAAACCGCGACCGCCTCTTCGCCCTGCTCGAGGATCGGCCGCACACGTTCTCGCTCTCGGCCCACTGGCATGAGCAGTGGCACGAGTTCTACGACGCCGAAGACGGCTGGCACGGCGAGCGGCCGCATCATCATCTCGTCCACGGCACCGCGTGCGGATCCTGGTGGGCCGGTGCGCCGGATGAGTTCGGCATCCCGCACGCGACGATGGCCGACGGGGCGCCGAACGGGTATTCGATCATCACCTTTGACGGCCACGACTACTCGGTACGATACAAGGCGGCCCGCCGACCGGCCGACGAGCAGATGCACATTCACGCGCCTGACACCATCAGCGCTGCGGAGATCCCGGCAACGGAAGTGCTGGTGAACGTCTACGCCGCGTCCGAACGGTCAATCGTCGAGATGAAAGTCGATGATGCTCGCGAGTGGATGCGTATGAAGCGCGTGGAAAGGCCGGACCCGTCCTACGCGGCGCTGAAGGCCACCGAGTCGAGCCAGACGCCGCCCAACGGCCGGGAGCTGCCCAAGCCGGCCGTCTGCCGCCATCTCTGGTCCGCCCCCCTTCCGGGGGCTCTGCCGGCGGGCGCGCATGTCATCCACGTTCGCACCGTGGACATGTTCGGCCAAGAGGACGAGGCAGCGCGAGTGATCCGCATCCGCGAATGACCGAACGGACAGAAAGGGGACAAAAAGGGGATGAGTACATTTTATGAGAGCGCCCAGAGCAGCCAGCCTGCGGCATGAAGGGCGACAATCAGCCAGAAGATGATCATGTAGCGCGCCTTGCGCCGCTTGTGGCGAAATACCTGCTGGCCGAGCAGGGCGCCGGGGAATCCCCCCAGCAACTCGATCAGATGCAGCGATGCCTCCGGAACGCGCCATCGGCCGCGAAGCGCCGCCCGCTTGTCCAAGCCGTAGGCGATGAACGCCACCACGCTGGCCACGGCATAGATGAAGAGAACATAGACCACGGCCAGGCAACTCCGGCATCGGGAACACGATCGCACGTCCGGGCGAGTATAGCCGGCTGCTGCGGAGGATCGGGCCCGGACCGGCGGAGGCGAGAGGCCCGGGATCGACGATCTCCTTCTCGATTCTCGCCCCTGACGCGGCGGACACTTGAACCTATGCTTTTGTTGAAGCCGCGCGAGGGCCTGATGATCTTTCGACGCCAACAGCGCGATGCCGACCGCGAAGAAACGGCGATGGCCGCAGCGCCGGCGCGATACTGGCACGCGCTGGATGACGGGCGGGTGCAGTGCGATCTCTGCCCGCGCTTCTGTCGGCTTCGCGAAGGGCAGCGCGGCATGTGCTTCGTCCGCGCCTGCCGAAACGGGGAGATCGTCCTCACCACGTACGGCCGATCGAGCGGGTTCTGCGTGGATCCGATCGAGAAGAAGCCGCTCAATCACTTCCTGCCCGGCACACCTGTGCTCTCCTTCGGGACGGCCGGCTGCAACCTCGCGTGCAAGTTTTGCCAGAACTGGGACATCAGCAAGTCGCGCCAGACGAGCACGCTGGCCGATGAGGCCTCACCACAGCGCATCGCCGAGGTCGCCCAATCGCTGGAGTGCCGCAGCGTCGCGTTCACCTACAACGACCCCGTCATCTTCCTGGAGTATGCGGTCGACACGGCCGAGGAATGCCGCCGGCGCGAGATCAAGACCGTCGCCGTCACCGCGGGCTTCATCAACCCCGAGCCGGCGGTCGAGTTCTTCCGGTTCATGGACGCGGCGAACGTCGACTTCAAGGCCTTCACCGACTCGTTCTACCGGCGGCATTGCGGCGCCCGCCTCGAGCCTGTCCTCGATACGCTGCGCTATCTGAAGCATCACACGAATGTCTGGCTGGAGCTGACCACGCTGATCATCCCGGGCGAGAATGATTCGGCTGATGAGTTGGAGGCGATGGCGCGATGGGTTGTCGATGAGCTTGGACCGGATGTGCCGATGCATTTCAGCGCCTTCCATCCCGCGTGGAAGATGCTCGACAAGCCACCCACGCAGGCGCGAACCCTGCTCCGCGCGCGGCGCATCGCGATGGACAACGGCGTGCGCTACGCCTTTACCGGCAACGTGCATGACGAGACGGGCGGCAGCACATACTGTCATCAGTGCGGAAAGAAGCTCATCGGCCGTAACTGGTATCAACTCACGGAGTGGAGCCTCATCGCCGACGGGCGCTGCCGCTTCTGCGGTACGCCCTGCCCCGGCGTGTTCGAGGAGCAGCCCGGAGAATGGGGCGCGCGGCGGGCGCCCGTGCGCATCCGCTGAGCTCAGGCCTCCGAAGTGGGCCAGAGCAGGAGCACGCCCGCAGCCAGGGCGATGGCGACCACGACGAGCAGGACAATGATGGACCGGCGGCGCCGGCGATGCGCCTCGACATCCACGTAGTACCGGCCGTCTTTGAGCGCCACGAGCACGCCGCGCTTCACGAGGCCATCAAGATGCAGGCGATCGGTGGCAGTGAGCTGGGCGCTGTCGCCCCGCCGTGCGGTCTCGGGTGAGATCGCCCCCACCTTGAGGAACCTGGACACCGGCCCCTTCTGCTTGAGGATCATGGCCAGGATCATGAGCGGAAAGAGGATGGCGCCGAGGCGAAACATGCTTGGGGTGGTCCTTGTTGTGCCGCTGGGCCCCGGTTCGTCCCGGTCGCCTTACGCCTCCACACCGGCCTCATACATGATGGGCTGGCCAAGCTCGCCGAAGCTGAAGCTGGCGAAGGCGCGTTGCCCGTTGTAGTCCAGGACGCGCAGGTCGTCGGTCTCGTGCAGGTCACGGACCACGACCTCGAAGTGGCCGCCGTAGCGCTGCCGTGCCATCTCCACCGGAACCTCGTAAGCGATGAACTTCTCGATGCCCTTGGCCGCCAGCTTCTCCAGCAGGACCGGGTGCGTCACCGAGGGATGAGAGGTGAGGATGGCGATGGGGCCGCTGCCGCTGAACACCAGGTACGCCTTCATCGGAGCACCAACCTTTCTGCTCGTCGGCGTTGAGAGGAGAGGGTGCGATCAGGTGGCGGAAAGATTCCCACCTGTCCCGCCATGATATAGCTGTGTTTTCGGTGCATGGGGCGCCTCCGTCGCGGCTCGGAGCGGCTCCTCCCGGCCGACGGCGGTCCGGACAGCCGGTTCCGAGGCGCTCGCAGGGTCAAGGCCGCCGAGTGAGTGCTGTGCCCGCGCCCGCATCCTCACCTGCCTGCCACTCATGACATGGGTGTCCGCATCGGGAAGGAATCCGGATCGAAAGGACCGGAAAGTCCGGACCGAAACCGCGGCCCATGAGCGTCATCAAGATGGCCGCTGCCTCCGGTCTCTCGCCGGTCTCTGATCGACGGTTTTGTTGGCGCAATGTGAATAAAACAGGTGCTCAGGGCGGTTACCAGCAGCGCAAACGGGAACACGATCGGCTCGCCCGTTCCCGGCGTCGGCGGCACGGAAGGCCGCCGGAAGCAGCAGGCTCGGTAAGTCGCGTCGTTTCCTGACCCCGCTGAACAGGGCGTCAGATCAAAGCCTGGAGTCCCATTTGAGGCAAGGATGCCCATGAGTGCCATCAGTTCCACAACCCGCTTGGCGGCCCTGGTGATGCGGACCATACGCAGGCCCGGCCGCCACGCACCCGCCCCACCGCCCGTCGTCGGATCACAAGGTGCCGACGAGATTGAGATCTCCGACTCTGCCCGCCTGATGAATCGGCTCCGGGATATGCCGGAGGTTCGGCAGGAGCAGGTGCAGCGCCTGCGGAGCGAGATTGCGGCCGGCGCCTACGAAACCGAGGCCAAACTCGACGCGGCCCTCGAGGCGCTGCTGGCGGATCAGGTCTGACGGATCGATCGGTCGGGCGCTCTCCGCGGCCGGCCGTCGGGCCCGCCCTCAGTCGCTGCTCGCGTTGGCGCTGATGTAGCGAAGCGCCAGCGGCTCGCGCGGGTCGCGCCACCACAGGTGAGCCGTTCGGCCCTCATCATCGCCGGTTACGAAATACTCGCTGGCCGGCGCGCGCCTGGCCCGTGTCCTCCAGTCACCGGGATCGGGGTTCGGATCTCTCGCCGAGGCGATCAGCATCGCGAGGACGAGGCCGCCGACAAGGCCAAGACAAACAGATTTCGGTTCAATCCATCGCATCGTTCATCTCCCTCACTGATGGTTCATCGGCGCGATCGACGCCGCTACGGCATGGCAGGCCCGCTGCGGCTCTCTTACCGGGACCAATGCTCCCGGTAGCAGAGTTCCTCCAGAGGCGGAAACGGCTGGCTGACTTCTTCGCTGGGATAGCCCGCCACGCCGAAGAAGGCCACGCGATACTCGTCGGGAATGCCCAGCACCGTGCTGATGTCGTCCTCCACGAGCAGGGCGCCGGCGATCCAGTGCGTCTCGACGCCGTAGGTCCTTGCGACGAGGATCAGGCTCTGCACGCCCGCGCCGAGTTCGATACAGGCCTGACCGCTCATCAGCTCCGGCGGCACGCCCCCAAACGCCGGAACCGCGCGGGGCATGCAGAACACCAGCATCACCGGCGCCTTCTTCCATCGCTCCATGATGGCCGCGGCCCCTGTGCGCCCCAGCCTGCGGTAGCCGTCCTGCATCGCCTCCAGCACCCTGATGCGATTGTCACGATCCGTCGCGACGACGATCTTCCACGGACAGAGAGACGCGTACGGCCGAAGCGAATTCAGGATTGTCTGGAGCACACCCGGGTGCAGGGCCCGCTCGTGAAAGGCGATCGCGCCCCGGTCGTAGAAGACCAGATCAGCGATCATGCGCTGAGAGGCGACGGAAGACAGGTCCGAGCGCTCGCCGCCCGGTCCGGCTCTTTCGGTGGCGCAACCCGCGGCAAAAAGAAAGAGCGTCACCATCAGCGCCGGCGCCCACAGGCCGACGCCGCCCGCCCGGCGAACGGCTTCAGGCGGCCGCCGATCGCGACCGCATCGTGCAGGCGATGCCATATCCGATCCTCCGCGAAGGAAACCGCGTCATCCCGCCGCCTCCGCGCAACTGAACGCATTCTGTCAAGATCATAAGATGCGTTTGCCGGCAATAAAGCGCGGCCGCCCCGAAAGGCGCTGTAAAATGGAGATGCACGCCGACCGTGCACCGCGGCCGGGTCCCTCACGCCTCGCGGGGCGTGAGGAGGCGCGTCGTCACGGCCGACGCCTGAAGGCGCGACCTGCGCAGACGACCCCCCTGGACCACGTTTCTCGGACGCTCAACGAGGGCATGAAGATGAACATTAATCCGCTGCCGATGGGCCTGCCGCTCCTGACCTGCCTGCTGGCCGCCTCCGTCGCCGCGGGCGGAAACGTGCGCGTGGAAGTCTCCGAGGACGGGCGCGAGCGCATCCTGATCCGGGCCGAGGAGGGCGGGACCGGTACGGCCGGCCGCGGCAGTGCCGTTCCTTACGGCCTGACGCCGGACTGGGAGAACGACCTTCGCCGCCAGGTCGGGGGCCTTCAGGCCGCGGACATGAACGGCGACGAGCTGATCGATGTCGTCGTCGGTTGCTACGACTCGGACAGCTATCCGCCCTACGAGCACTGGTACAACTACATCTACTTCAACATCGGGGGCGAACTCGAGGCCGATCCATCCTGGATCTCCACCGATGAGGTCTCGACCGGCGATGTCCAGATCGCCTTCATCAACGACGATCCCTACCCGGACATATTCGCCGCCAACGGCGGCTACGTCATGTCGCCCTCGGTCATCTACTTCGGCGCCGAGGGCGGGCCGAGCATGACGCCCGGCTGGGTTTCGGCCGAGCCGAGCGCGGCGTGGAACAACTACGCCCTGCCGCTCGACATCGACCACGACGGCGATACGGACATCGTCACGGCCAACCAGGGTAATTCACCCTACGACCCCCACCGGCCGATGTACGTCTTCTACAACAACGACGGCGCGCTGGAGAACGTGCCGAGCTGGCAGTCGGCCGAGTGGTCGATCCAGGGCTTCCTCTCCGCCGCTGATTTCGACGGCGACGGATGGGAGGATGTGGCCGTCTCCAAGTGGGTCAACTTCGAGAGCGGCGTGTACCGCAACGCCCAGGGCGCTCTCGAGCTCACGCCCATCTGGACGACCGGCGACGATGACAGCGACAAGGGCGTCGCGTGGGCCGATGTCGATGGCAACGACTGGCCGGACCTCGCCCTCGGCCACGATCCCACGCAGCTCTTCACGAACGACAACGGCACGCTCAGCCTCGGCTGGAGCGGCGAGGAGGCGTATTACGGCCACAGCGATCTGCGCTTCTGCGATGTGGATGGCGATGGCGATCAGGACCTGGCCGAAATCCACTTCTCCAACGGGCACGTCAGGATCTACCTCAACAACGACGGTGTCCTGGATTCTTCGCCCTCCTGGATGTACGACTGCTCCAGCGTCGGAACCGCCATCGCCTTCGGCGACATCAGCGGCAACGGCCGGCCCGACCTGATCGTGGGCAACTCCGGAGACGTCTCCCTCATGGTCTTTTACGCCGAGGATTTCGAGTGCCCGGCCGATTTCGATGGCGATGGCGATGTCGACACCGCCGACCTGCTGTTCCTGCTCGGCGCGTGGGGCACGCCCGAAGGCGATGTGGACGGCGACGGGGACACCGATACCGCCGATCTCCTCGCCCTCCTCGGCGCCTGGGGCGAGTGCCCGTAAGGCACAGCCCAACCGAGCAGTATGTGCAGATCCGCCGGCTTCCTCTTGACTGGACGCCGCTATCGAGTATCGTAGATGTGAAGGACCGTTCCACGGTTGTGGTCGCAGCGCCGGCGGCGATGCCGGCGCCGTGGTACACGCGGCAGCGGACACGAGGAGGCCAGCCATGTTCGCCAACCGACTTCCGTGGAAGTGCGCATGCGCTGCTGTGGGCGTCATGTGCCTGCCGTTGATGCCCGGCTCCGCCGCGTGGGGAGACTGGCAACAGACGCACAAGCTCACGGCGGACGATGCCGCAGAGGATGACTGGTTCGGCTGGTGCGTCGCCGTCAGCGGCGATGTCGCCATCATCGGCGCCCTTCGCAACGACTCCGCCGGGCAGGATGCCGGTTCAGCATACTTGTGCGACGTGACGTCGGGCTACCTGTACGACCAGCTCTTCGCATACGATCACTCGCCAGACGATTTTTTCGGCTTCTCCGTTTCGATCAACGGCGATCTTGCCCTCGTCGGCGCGGTCGGAGACGATGACGACACCGGCTCGGCCTACGTCTTTGATGTCACGACCGGTTGGCAGCTTCACAAGCTCATCGCCGATGATCCTGCGGAGGGGGACTGTTTCGGCTGCTCCGTTTCCATCAGCGGCGATCTCGCCCTCATCGGGGCGTTCGCAGACGACAGTGTCACCGGCTCGGCATACGTCTTTGATGTCACGACCGGTCAGCAGCTTCACAAGCTCACGGCCGGTGATGCTGCGGAGGGGGACAGTTTCGGCTTCTCCGTTTCGATCAGCGGCGATCTCGCCATCATTGGTGCCTGGAGAGACCAGGCCAGGCGCTCCGGCTCCGGATCGGCCTATGTCTTCCACCCAACGACAGGCCAGCAGCTTGACAAGCTCCTGGCCGATGATCCCGCGGAGGGGGACGGGTTCGGCTGCTCCGTTTCAATCAGCGGCGATGCCGCCCTCGTCGGAGCCCCGTGGGACGACGATGCATGCCCGGAGCATCCCGGCTGCGATTCCGGCTCGGCGTACGTTTTTGAGGCGGTCCAGTGCCCGGCCGATTTCGACGGCGACGGTGATGTCGATACCGCCGACCTGCTGTTCCTGCTCGGCGCGTGGGGCACGCCCGAAGGCGATGTGGACGGCGACGGGGACACCGATACCGCCGATCTCCTCGCCCTCCTCGCCGCCTGGGGCGAGTGCCCCTGAGCATCTGAGCTCTCCATCCGGCTCAGCTCCCCCGCCACCGTGCAATACGACCCGCACGGAGGCGTTCTGTCGCACGGAGCGGGACGGCGTCCGCCGTCGCCGCGCTTTATGGAATGTTGGAACCGCCGGATGAGTCTCACCATTTGAGGATCGATCGAAACCTTGTGGAGTGCAGTGTGATGTCGAGCAGGAATACGGACTCGTCGGGTCGCGGAAGGTCGCTCGGCCTTTGCGCATTGATCTGCGCCGCGGTTGTCATGATCTCGATGATGGCCGCGTCCGGGGAAGACCCGTCATCGGAAGGGCCGGCCATACAGGAATACCTCGTGCTGGAGCAGGATGAGCTGATTTTCAACACGATCGACCTTGCCCGCGGCTTCCTCATCCGCATGGGCAGTCAGGGCTGGGTCTTCCCCGACGGCACGCAGCTTCTGGCGCATACATTCGAGCCGGGCACCGCAGCCGCCTACACGCGCATCCTCATCCGCCCCGCGGGGCTCTACAGTGAGGAGAACCGGTACGTTGTCCTCCGGCGTGAGCGGCGGTAGATCGTCTCGTGCCGGTGACGGCCCCTACGGGCCCTTCAGATCCCTGCGGATGCGCATCAGCTCTGGGATGTTGTCGAACTGCCTCATGCAGAGGTTGTAGTCCTCTTCCGGCACGTCGCCGAAGCGGGCGAAGTTCATGTGCGGGCTCGACAGCAGACGCTTGAGCTTGTCGCACGGGCACTCATCGCAATGGGCGCAGTTGGGGATGCCCTTCTCGATCACGCACGGCCGAACGCCGCAATTCTTGTCGGCCAGCCGGCCATCGGCGAGGCAGCCGTCGCACCGGACGTTGTCGGCGGTGTATCGTTCATGACCCCAGTACTTGCGCCAGCCGTCGACCATCTTCTGCCTCACCTCCGGGTCATCGGAGCGGGCGGCGCAGAGGTCGCATCGGTAGCCGCATCGACCGATGATCGGCATCGTGGCATCCTCCTTCTGCTTGCGTTGGGAAGTCGCACAGGATGAGAGCATCGCGGCCGCACCGCCGACGACGGCGGTCCGCGCCAGGAACGCGCGGCGCGATTCGCCGACGCTGTCCTCAGCGCCCGTCCCCGCCCCCGGAAGATCGGCCTTGTTGTGTTCGTCCATCTTGCCACCTCGCGGCTTGCTGCAGCGCCGCCGCGCCGACGGATGGCGCAGCCGGCGGAGAAAGACTACCACCACTTCCCCGAGCCCACCGGCGGGCCTGCCGTTTTTCGGGTCGGGCGGCCCGAGGCGATCGGCCCGTCCGACCCCTTACCGCGAAAACGCCTTCCGAAGCAGGGCCAGGCTCTTCGGTATGCCCGTCGTGTAGTCCTCCTTGCCCTCGAACTCCAGGGAGATGAAGCCGCGATAGTCCTGCCGCCTGAGGATGGCGGCGATGCGGTCGTAATCGAGATCGAGCGTGTACCACTTCCCCCCGCCGTAGTAGGTCTTCGCCTGCACGAAGACGGCCTTCGGCGCGAGCATCTCCAGCCGATCGTAAGGATCCTCCAGGAAGTTACCCGTGTCGAGCGTCACCTGCAGCCAGGGGGAGTCGATCGCGTTGACGATCCGCAGCACGCCCCGGGGCGTCAGGCCCAGGCCCCAGTGATTCTCCAGCCCCAGGACGACCCCGCACTTCTCCGCCGTGGGCAGGCACCGCTGAAAGCTCTCGATCACCCACGGGTAGGCATCCTCATCGGTATACCCCTCCAGCGGCGGCTCGATCCCGCGATTGGCCATCAGCTCGTCGAAGCTCGCCGTCGTGCCCCATCGGCCGGTGTTGACCCGGATCGTGGGAATGCCCAGCTCGTAGGCCAGCTCGATGCTCGCGATCGTGCGCTGCACGTTCTGCCTGCGCTTCTCCCTATCCGGCGTGACGAAACCCTGGTGCGTGGACATGCCGCACAGGCACAGGCCGTTGATGAACGCCCGGCGCTTGAGCATGCGCAGGTACGCCTTGTCGGTGCGATCCATCTGGATCTCGAGCACCTCGACGGCATCGAACCCCCACTCGGCGGCGTGATCGATGCACTTCTCGATCGGCAGCTTCTCGCCCTCGCCGAACCGCCAGAACGAGTAGGTCGAGACGCCGATCGGGTTGCCCGGCCGCGCGCCGCTCTTCTGTTCATCGTCCGCCGCGCGGGCCTCACGCCCGCCGCAGAATGCCCCGCCGGTCAGGGCCGCGGTGGAGGCCCCGATGAACGATCGTCGATTCATACTCATGCTGCCGCTCCTGGATGCGATTCGTCATTCGTGAGAATCGTCCGCTTGATTCGTCGATGCATCCTTCCCTTCAGTCCCTTCCGCCGACATTGCCGAGCGCGCAGTTATCGCCTGCGTGACCTTCTCCAGCGGCACGTCGGCAAGATAGATCGCCGTACGCCCCTCGTGGCTGGAGTAGTAGGAGATCCACAGCTTCCCATCGTGAATGACCAGGCCCGGATAGCTCGTATCGCCGCCGCTGGGCAGGCGGAACAGCTCACGCAGGCGGTCGCTTCTATCCACGCAGAACAGCGCGGTCCGCGCGCCGTCATCGAGATACAGGCGCGAGCCGGCGATCAACTCACCGCCCGGCAGAATGAGGAAGTTCGGCCCGCCGAGGCGGATGCCCACATCGCTCCATTCCCATTCGGCGTAGGGCGGGCGGCTGCGCCCCAGCCGCCCGGTCCGATCCTCCCCCTCCCGCCGCACGAGCGCGATCATCTCATCGTGGTCGGCGAAACGCAGCGTCGTCTCGTTCGGGAATCCTCCCATATCCAGCGATACGACAGGCTCATACGTGATCCCGTCCGTGCTCTTCACGAGGCGATGCCCGGGACCGGCCGCACCGCGGCTGGCGTGATACACCACCCCCCAGGCGATGTCATCATGCCACGTCACCCGCCACAGCCAGTCGTGCTCCGTGCGGATCTTCTCATCGATCACGGCCGGCTGCGGAGGCGAGAAGTTGTGCCCCTCGGCATCGGAGAACGCGATGCGCGGCTCGCATTTCAACCGCTTCCCTTCCTCGTAAAACGAGCCGCCGATCGTGAGCATGAGGCGGCCGTCGGGCGTGATGCTGATCTTCGGATCGCGCAGATCGACGCCGTCCTCGGCCAGCAGAGCCACCGACTTCCACGCCTCGCCGTCATCCACGGAGCTAATGACGCGAATGGCGCCGTCCGCGCCGCTCCGGCCCGGGACATGGCCCGTCCCCTCGCGGAACGTGCAGTAGAAGCTCCCCTTGAATCGGGCGAGATCGGTGAACGCGGAATGCGGCGCCTTGTCCCAGATCATGCGCGAAGGCAGCACGAACGCATCCGCCTCAGCGCCTTCATCCGGTGGCGCCGCGGCGTATACTGGGCCGATCACTGATGCCGCCACGATGAACGTGCAAACCGCCGAAACGAGAACGAACGGGCGAATCATCGTGAATCTCCATCCTCTGACTGATGACAGCCGGGGATCGTCACTGTAGCCCGGCTCGACTCGGCGCACAATGCGCGGTTCGCCCCTGCCGCCCATCGAAGGCCGGCGAAACCTCCCGACGCGTGACGGGTAGAAGGAGGGCCGACTCGAACAGTCATTCCCGCCCGCCGCCGGAGCCACCATCATGAAGCGCCTGCCCATCATGCTGCTCATCCTGGCCGCCGCCGCCTGCCAGGCGCCGCCCGGTCGCAGCCCCGCAACCGCCGCGCCGATCACGACCGGCCGCGATCTCATCAGCGCCATGCACGCGCGGTACGCCGACACGTGGTATCGACAGCTTCGCGTCCGGCAGGAGGTGATCTTCCATGATGAGGCCGGCGCGCCCACCCGAAGAGAGGTCTGGACCGAGCTGATCGAGCTGCCCGGTAAGGTGCGCAGCATCATCGGCGATGAGGGCGATGACGATGGCGAGCTGTACGTCGATGGCGCGTTCCACATCATCCGCGATGGTCGCGTCGTCCAGCGCGCGCCTCAGCCGCATCCCGTCCTGCTCATCGGCTATGACGTGTACTGCCAGGATCCGGCCGAGACGGCCCGCGCCCTGGAAACCGCGGGCTTTGACCTGTCGAAGCTGCACCGCGCGGAATATAACGGCCGGCCGGTGTACATCGTCGGCGCCGATGAAGGCGATGAAGCGACCAGTCAGTTCTGGATCGACGCCGAGCGACTGCTGTGCCTGCGCATCATCGACCGCAGGCCAAGCGGAGCCGTCATCGACATTCAGTTCACCGAGTACGAGCCCTTCGCCGGCGCCTGGCTCTGCACGGAGCTCATTTTCCACCGCAACGGCACGCTTCTGATCTACGAGCAGGACCTGGAGCACAGCATCCCCGAGTCGATCGACCCGCAGACGTTCACGCCTCCGCCCGCTGCGGAGGAGGAATCATAAGCCGGCGGAACGGTCCGCCAACGCCCCTCATCCGCTTTCCCGTATTCTTCTGACCGTGGAGACATCATGAACGACTACCGTGTCAACTTCGCCGAACTCGAGTGGCAATCCCCCATGGAAGGCGTGCGCCAGAAAGCCATCATTGATCAGGGCCGGAGGCTGCGGCTGGTTGAGTATTCAACGTCGATGCCGCCGCACTGGTGCGAGAAGGGCCACTTCGGCTGCATCCTCGAAGGCCGCTTCGAGATCGAGTTCGATGATGGGACCCGCATTTTCGAGGCGGGCGACGGCGTGTTCATCCCGGATGGCGCCGCCCACCGGCACCGCGCCACCGCGCTCACAGACATCGTGCGCGCGATCTTCGTCGAGGATGGGTGAATCGGCCCGGCGGCATCGACCGCCGCACGCGTGGCCGGGCGGGCGGGCGGCACGGCCATCCCGCGCTGCTTGCGTCCCAACGTCGCTTGTGGATACGATGCGCCTAATCCGGCACCTCGCCCAAGGAGGGCGCAAGCCACCGCATTGCACCATCACCCACGAGGAGTTGCGACATGAACCGACGGATTCTCACACTCAGCCTGCTTCTGGGGACTGCTCTGGCTCTGTGGGCCTGCGAAAGCACCCCGACACCGGACACGGAAGGCAAGCGGCTCGATCTCCGGAACAGTGCTGATGCCGCGATCGCCCTGTTCAAGGAAAAGGACTCCTCCCTGAAGGAGAAGTTCTTCGACACGGCTGTCGGCTGGGCCGTCTTCCCCTCGGTCGGCAAGGGCGCCGTCGGCGTGGGCGCAGCCTACGGCCGCGGCGTGCTCTACGAGAAGGGCATGAAGGTCGGCTACTGCGATCTCTCTCAGACCACCGTGGGCGCGCAGGTGGGCGGCCAGACCTACCGTGAGATCGTGTTCTTCCAGAACAAGGACGCCATTAACCTGTTCAAGAACGGCAACACCCAGTTCACGGCCCAGGCCTCGGCGGTCGCCGTCACCAGCGGTGCCGCCGGCCGCACCAATTACGATAAGGGCACGGCCGTGTTCACGATGACCATCGAAGGCCTCATGCTCGAAGCCTCCATCGGCGGGCAGAAGTTCACCTACGAGCCGTTCATGTAAACCGAACGAGAGACGTCCAGCACGCCCCTCGGGAACGAGTCGCCAGAGGAGCCGCGCAGGCGCATGGCGACGTTCCCGGGGGGAGTTTCAATTCTGCCGCTCAGGCCTGATCGGCCGCCCCGGCCGCGGCCACGCGGGCGCCTGTCGCGGCGGGTTGTCGCCGTCGATTTCGGCGACCTGCCGATGCTGTCGGCGAGACGAGGCGAATGCCGACTCCCCATCGCATCACTCATTCCCCGGCTTCTCCTCGCCCGCGCCGGCGAGGCGCGACGGGTGGCCGTACCACGTGTGCGGCCCCTGCCCCGCCGCGTACTTCTCGCGCAACGTCTCCGCCACCTCCGCCATCCCGCTGTCCGCATCCACCCAGCCGTCATCGAGATCGGGAAAATCCTGCGCGCAGTGCTCGTTCTTCTTCGGGGCGGGAAACCTGATCGGGCACCAGAACGACTCGACGTTCCGAAGCATCTCCGAGCCCAGCGACCACACGCCCGTCATCCAGTCGCAATACAGGCACCAGATGAGATCGTGCCCCACGAGCCCCTCGAACTTCTGACGCGAGCAGTTCACCCACTCCCCCTGCTTGTACCACGGAAACTCCACGAGCACGAAGAAGCACGGCCAGAGGATGATCTCCATCACCCGCACGAACCAGAACCCCGGCGCTGCGATCGTCGTCACCCACAACGCCGCGTGATTCCGCACCGCCCCGACGACCTGGTTGAGTTCCTTGACGATCCGCGGGCCGCGCCGCGCGACGGGGTGCGCCAGTTCGTGCAGTTGACACCAGACGATGACCGCGGCCGCCTGCCCGATGAACGCCGCGAGCAGGCCCCACCAGCCGTCGATGACGGGTCCGACGACGAGCGGCACGATCGTGAAGTAGGTCACGACCAGGTCCAATCCGGGGGCGCGGATGCACCGTTCCGACACCGCCCGTCCGGGCGGTCCCAGTCGCGGCAGGAGGTGCAGGATCCCCGCCCCCAGGAGCATCGCGCTGAACGTGATCGCCGCCACGAGAAGATGAGTGGTCCACATAGCCGGGAGCATACCGCGCCCCCGGAAACGGCGCGCCGCGATCTCCCCCAAAGCCCAGCCACTCCGTGGCTGGGACTCCTCTCACACCCCCGACTCCCCATCACTGCCCCATCAGCGACCACACCGCCGCCCCCTGCTCGAGGTGGTCAAGCACGTACTGCGTCGCGTTGCGCCAGTGCCCCTCATCGGCGATGGGCTTGCACAGGCCACGCGCCGCCCATACACCCCCGCGCCGAGCCAGGCCCGCCTCCACCAGCGCGAAGGCGCTGTTCTTCTTCGCCAGGCCGATCCAGAGTCGAGGCTTGCGATCCTCGAACCGTCCCACCACGTGATAGCCGCAGGACGTGATTGCCACGGCGCTGACTTCGATCTTCTTTTCGGTGAGTTTCTCGACGAAGGCATCGCATGCGATGCGCATCGCTTCAGGGTCAAGCCAGATGGCGTCTCGCTTCATGCGCCTGCGCGCCTGTTCATGCATGCCGTCGTATGCGCCCGGCGGCGGGGGATGCTTGTAATCACCATCACAGTGATAACGATGTTCGCGGCTGCGCCAGCCACGTGGATCGCCGGGCAGCCAGGTGCCGTAGGTGTTTCCGACGCAGTGGTACCAGTTCCCCCAGGGTTCCATGGGAGAATGGTTGTTGATTGAAAAGGTGACGTCAAGTGACCAAACGCGCCGAAAGCCCCGGGAAAGCTTTCCCGGGGCTTTCAACGTGTTCATAACATATGTTGCAGTATTGACTTATGCGCACGGACGCCCCCGCCTTGCCCGCCCCGATTCGTTCCCTCAAATCTGCACCTCGTCCCACGAACCCCCCACGCCTCCCCAAAGCCCCGCGAATCCCTTCGCAGGGACGCCGTGCTCGCCAGCCGCGTTGATCGCCGCGCACCCGAGCCGTAGGACCGAAAATGTACTCATCCCCTTTTCCGCTCTTTTCCGCTCCCTTTTCCGCTCTACAAGTGCGACCCCTCCATACGGTGCGATTCGATTTCCCGGTAGAGATCAAATATCGCCTCCGCAATCGCTTCCGCTTCTCGATTGTCCATCTGCGATAACGTGTCCTGAAGGCTGCCAGCATTGGAGCCAGGAATGGGATTGGCAGTCAGGCGTGTCACTATGTCCGAGAATCTCTCTTTGAACTCCTTTGTCGGCAGTATGCCCCCGCGGTCGAGAGTGTGGAAATCGCGCTTGCAAACAAAAGACAGGCGGTCCTGCAATGAGGCACTCGATGTGGCGAGGGCTCTGATTGCGCTCGTCATCTTCTCCGACGCGTAGTCCAGATTGATCGTCATTCGAATTCTCCAGCAATGTGTCCTGTGAAGAGGGACGCACACCTTGCGGCGTGCGTCCCGTCGTTTGTGATCAGCACAGTCTCCGGTGACTGTGCGGTGTATCCAGTTGTCTTCCCGCGGAAAGGTGCATTGTCCCCCCGTTCGTGTCAGGTCCGGGGTGGGTACTCCCTCACCTCGGCCCTCCTCCCCGGGGGCGGGGAGAGGGAGGGTTAGTAATCATAATCCCCCATGCCTCCGCCTCCGCCGGCGGGGGACTTGGACTTCTTCTTTTCCTTGAGTTCCACGATGGCGCAGTCGGTGGTCAGAAGCAAAGCCGCGATCGAGGCTGCGTTCTGAAGGGCGATGCGCTCGACCTTCGTCGGCACGATCACGCCGCTCTTGACCAGATCCTCGTACGTCTGCGTCACCGCGTTGAAGCCGAAGTTGACATCGCTGTTCTCATCGACCTTCGCGGCCACGATCGAGCCCTCCAGGCCGGTGTTCTGCGCGATCTGCTTGATCGGGCTGCTCAGGGCGCGGAAGACGATGTCCACGCCGAGCTTCTCATCGCCCTTGGCTTTCTTGCGCGCGTTGTCCAGCGCCTTGCGGGCACGCAATACGGCCACGCCCCCGCCGGGCAGGATGCCTTCCTCGACCGCGGCACGGCAGGCGTGCAGGGCGTCCTCGACGCGCGCTTTCTTCTCCTTCATCTCGACCTCGGTCGCGGCGCCGACGTTGATCTGCGCCACGCCGCCGGCGAGCTTGGCCAGGCGCTCCTGGAGCTTCTCGGTGTCGTAGTCGCTGGTGGACGCCTCGATCTGGGCCTTGAGCTGCTCGATGCGGCCGGTGATGTCCTTGGTCTTGCCCGCGCCCTCGACGAGGGTGGTGGTGTCCTTGTCGATCGTGACCTTCTTGGCACGGCCGAGATCGGAAAGGCCGAGGTTCTCCAGGTCGATGCCGAGCTCTTCCATGATCGCGGTCCCGCCGGCGAGGATGGCGATGTCTTCGAGCATGGCCTTGCGGCGATCGCCGAACCCGGGCGCCTTGACCGCGACGACCTTGAGCACGCCGCGAAGCTTGTTGACGACGAGGGTGGCCAGGGCTTCGCCCTCGATGTCCTCGGCGATGATGAGCATGGCCTTGCCCGCCTCGGCGCACTTGCCGAGGATGGGCAGCAGGTCCTTGGCGCTGGTGAGCTTCTTCTCATGCACGAGGACATAACAATCCTCGAGCACGCACTCCATGTTGGCCACGTCGGTCACGAAGTGCGGGCTGAGATAGCCCTTGTCAAACTGCATGCCCTCGACGAGTTCGACGGTGGTGTCGAGTGACTTGCCTTCCTCGACGGTGATCACGCCGTCCTTACCGACCTTGTCCATCGCCTGGGCGATGATGTCGCCGATCTGCACGTCCTGGTTGGCGGCGCACATGCCGACCTGGGCGATCTCAGTGGAGGCCTTGACCGGCTTGGACATCTTATCCAGCTCGCCGATGATGGTGTCCACCGCCATGTCGATGCCGCGCTTGACCTGGTGAGCATTGGCGCCGGCGACGATGTTCTTCAGGCCCTCGGTGAAGATGGCCTCGGCGTAGATGGTCGCGGTGGTGGTGCCGTCGCCCGCGTCCTTGGAGGACTTGGACGCGACCTCCTTTACCATCTGCGCGCCCATGTTCTCGTAGGGGTCATCGAGCTCGATCTCCTTGGCAACCGTCACGCCGTCTTTCGTGACCGTGGGCGCGCCGAAGGATTTCTCGAGGATGACGACGCGGCCGGACGGGCCGAGCGTTGTCTTGACGGCCTTGGACAGTTTCTGAATGCCGCGGAGCATCCGCTCCCGGGCGTCCATGTCGTACGCGATCTGCTTGGCAGCCATTTGTGTTTATCTCCAACGATTGATGTCGTGATTGAGCGAGAGTTGTTCTGCGTGTTGCGGTCTTCAAATCGTGATCAGCGAGCTGATCGCTCATCACGGGGTGGTGGGCGGTCCGATCTCGACCCAGGCCACGCGCTGAGCGTCGATGAGATACTCGCGCGAGCCGTCGGTGAGCTTGACGATCCGGTCCTCCTCGGCCGGGACGATCAGCGCTTTCTGCACAATGCACGTCTCGGCGTGCTCGAAGACGATGCGCGCATCGCGCTGGCCGTTCAGATCGGCGAGGGCGGCGCGGAGCTGTTCGGTGGTGATGGACATGGGGGAAGAAGTCTTGAGGGTTAAGGGGTGAGGCCTGGAGGCTTGGAGGGCTGTTGGCTGTTGGCTGTTGGCTCATGGCTGACGCGTTCAGCGTTCTCGTTTCGACGTTTCAGCCTCGATGCCATGATGCCTCGATGCCATCTTCCTCAATCGATCACGCCGAGAATGTCGTCCTCGGTCATGATGAGCAGCTCCTCATCATCGATCTTGATTTCGGTTCCGGCGTAGCTGTTGAAAAGGACGCGATCACCCTTCTTGACGGTGAACGGCATGTACTCGCCGGTCTCCTTGTTGAGCAGGCCGTTGCCGAGGGCGATGACCTTGCCCTCCTTGGGCTTGTCCTTGGCGGACTCGGGCAAAAAGATGCCGGCTTCCGTCTTGTCCTGGGCCTCGGCCCGCTTGATGATGATCTTGTCACCGAGTGGTCGCACCTTCATGTTTGTTTTCTCCTGGGGTTCGGCGGTTGATTGTTGGTTGTTGATGATTGGTGATGGTTGCTGAAGCGGGATGCGTTACGGACGGCGGTGCGGGGAGGGGTCATGGGTCGCCGCCCGCCGTGCCCGGACAGAGGTCGGCGTAATAGCGACGCAGCACGCGGCGCATGACTTCGAGCATCGTCTCCAGGGGGAACGGTCGATCGAGCACGGCGAACGCCCCCTCG
>Ga0272441_10002043_pt1 | contig 41836 bp, 30 predicted proteins | sample SSMProp6N_FD_193582 | JGI IMG/M metagenome (GOLD analysis project Ga0272441, IMG submission 193582) | Marine sediment archaeal communities from Little Sippewissett salt marsh, Falmouth, MA, United States - SSM-Prop-6N | ecosystem: Environmental > Aquatic > Marine > Wetlands > Sediment ...
CAGCTTTATCATGACCTGGATATTCTAAATATACTTCTTCTGTTGTTTTTAGCAACGTTTCAACGTCAACTGAGTGCTTATGATTAATCAACGGTTGAAGAGCTTCATTAAATTCCTCTGGTGCAATTATAACCATGTCATATTCATCAATAAATATATTTTGTGCAAATGGTGTACCCGATCCAATGTTAATAAGAACAATAATTCCGACTAATATCATTGATACTATTTTTTTCATATAATCACTTATAATACCATAAGTAATTAAATTGAAATATTTTTTACCATAAATTTATGGCAGTATTTATATAACAAGAAATTAAATTATCTATTATGAGAAAAATGATTATTGAGCTTCAACCTAATGATTATGCGAAAGACATTCTAAATAGATACATTGATTTTGAGAAAATTGAAAGTTTGGAAACTCTAGAACTCTTGCGGGCAGATATTTTAAAAAAAGAAAAAATTCAGATAGTTGAAATAACTGTGAAACCAAATGTTGACATAAATGATATCAAGTTCCCCTATGGTTCTGAAATTCTGTATATTCTAAATCAGACAAATAATAAATATCTATGTGTATTGAAATGGAAAATAACCAACGATATTTTCGATGGAATTAAAAAACTGCAGGGGGGAAAAGAAATAGAACTGATGAGAGATAGCCCAAATATAATAACTAAAGATTCCTATGTTTTAAGTGCTATTGGAAAACAAAATAGCATATCATTTTTTATTGATTATATTAAAAAAATTGGCACAATCATAAAAATAAGCTATGTAAAACCAATCTACTTTGGTTCCAACATCTTATCTTGTTTAACTGAGAAACAACGAAAAACCATTCTCATGGCTAAAAAACTCGGGTATTATGAATATCCAAGAAAAATCAATAGTGAGAAATTAGCGGAAAAATTAGGGATTAGTACGCCTACTGTTATAGAACATTTAAGAAAAGCTGAAATAAGACTTTTAGATCAGATTTTAACTGGGTATTAATTTACTTAGTGAAATAGGGGCAGGCCCCTATTTAACTCCATATTCTAGGATACATAATTACAGAAAAATTATATAAGAAGATTCTTCAAAATTATCTCTGCTCTATTACGAATTTTTTTAATATTATTGCCATTAAAATATCCATTATGATAATTCAATGAAATTGTAAGTCGACCACCTGCAGTTGAGACTCCGAGAACAATCTCAAGCTTTAATCCAGATGATGGAGTAAAGAATGATCTTTCAATTTTAATTCCATTAGTTACATCTGCTATATTTAATCTTCCAAGATTGGTGCTCATAATATCTGTAATATTACTTGACATTTTTTTCAGATATTTTGCTACAAGACCATTATGACTTTTTGCAAACACTGATATTTTATCGTATCTGCTCTGATGAGGCTCAACCTGATTACCAATCATAGCAAAGAGCATTGCATCAGATAAAGTAGGGTCTAATGAAAACTGATTGTATATAACATCAAAAACATTATTATCATTGAGATTCTTCTTAACCACTTTATGATATTCTCTTACATTCTCCCAAAATGAACGATCTTGGATATATTTGAACTTATAAATTAAACCTCCTGCATAAAGACCAACTGCATCTCCAATTTCAATGCGAAGTCGATTACGAGTATCAACAGCTGTTCCAATTTTTACTTTCCCATTGTAGGGCGTATATGCTTCCCATCTTGCTTTTATAAATGCAACAATCAACGCAGAGTTCACTGTAACATCATTGGTTCTACATATATCTACAAATCTCTTAGTCTCAATTTTATTCAAAGTGACTAATTCAACACAATACCTTGAATTCTTCCAAAATGATTCATATATATTGTCAAGATCTTCTTCATCAAATAATACTTTTTCCTTCTGCCATTTATTGTTCAACCTCCCAATAAACCAAGATTTAAAATATTCATTTGAAACATCTAATGGAAAAATTTCAGGAGTTTGTGGTGGTTTTTTTGAAATTAAAGGTGGTATCCTGTTAATATCACCTAGATTTAATAGAATCTCCCTTAAAGCAAGTTCAAGTGATCTACCATCACAGATAGAATGATGACAGAATATAAACAATTCAGATATGTTCGATTCTTTTACTAAAATAATGCGTGTAAGTGGTCCAATAGAGGGTTTAATGGGTATTCTATGCTCATTGTTTAATGCTTCTAACCAAGTTAAGTCAGATTTTCTCTTGTAAATTTTAATTGGGACTAGAGCAGCACCTTCCGTTGTAGAATATGGTATATCTCTATTCCATTCAATTCTTACACCAAAAAGAGGATATGTTTTCATCATCATGTTTACTGATTTTCTCAATTTCTCAATAGATATCTCTCCTTTTAGTTTAAGTCCGAGTGAGATATGAGAACAAGGAGACATAAGAAATCTTCTTTCTTGTAGAGTTACAATACGTTGAAATTTTGGTAATGGTTCTGACATCACAATTTTTTTAGATTTTTTTATTTGTAAATTAACTGAATTTTTGTTATTATTCATATTGTATCACCAATTACATATTAAAAATAGTTAAAAAAATTGAAGTATTTTTTACCATAAATTTATGGCAGTATTTATATAACAAGAAATTAAATTACCTATTATGAGAAAATTTATTATTGAGCTTCAACCTAATGATTATATGAAAGACGTTCTAAATAGATACATTGATTGGGCTTGATTTATTATTCATTTTAATTGGATTTAAATGCTAAACACAGTACTTATTAATAATTCAACCTCAATTATCAGAACTTACTCAAAAGCACTTAGAACCCTTTCCCCGTATCTATAATATCTACTATTCCCGCGTAGCTATTTAACCTCAGACCTAATTCTAAAAGCTTTGAAGTAGTAATTTAAGTCTGTGTATAACTTAATAATCATATGGGTATAAAGGAATATTATATGATACAATCAAATCTGATTTGCCAGTAAACACCAGTTCAAATATTTTTATTAAAAATGTATTATAAAATATGCAGGGGAAGGGATTTGAACCCTTGAACCTCTACAGGACAAGGCCCTGAACCTTGCGCCGTTGACCAGGCTTGGCTACCTCTGCGATTCGTATTTATACGCATGAACATATGTTTTTATATCTGCAAATAAAATGGTAAATTTAAACGTTACTTAAATAATTGTAATATTGTATCGATTACGTTCAACTTCCTTTGACAAAAGAAGGATGCAATAAAAATATATGTTTATCAGTTATATCCAACGAATTATGCTTTTTTTATGAGATGTTATCAGCAATAAGAAGCAAAATAAATCAAAATAAGGCATATATTTAAATAAATAAGAATATATTAAATATTGAAACGGGGAATCAAATTAGTTTTTGGAGGTTATAGAAAATGAGAAAACAATTGAGTATTGTTATTCTTTTCATGTTTTTGGCATTGAGTTTTTCATTGCCAAAAGGAATAGAAGCAGAAATTAACACAAATGAAGATTCAAATAGAGATTGGACCATTAAAAATACCTATTCTATCCCCGAAAGTGCATCAGGACTTGCTTGGGATGGTTCCTTCCTTTATTGTGGTATTTATGGAAGCAATGGAGATCATGTCTATCAAATCGATCCATTAGATGGATCCTATTCACTTCTTTGTTCTGGTCCTCAGGAAGATGCATATGGACTCACCTTTGATGGAACATATCTTTGGACAACGGATCATCCTGGAAGCTCATCAGAACCAGCAGTTGCTCTACAATTTGATATGAGTGGATCATTAATTTCACAATTTGATTTACCAGACCATTACATGTCAGGTATTGTATATGATACAGGAGACTTTTGGGTTTCAACATATTACGATCCCGATGGCTGGATATACAGAGTTGATAGTACTGGAAGTATCCTACAGGATTTTACAGCACCAGATGATCAACCATGGGATGTATGCGTACAAAATGAGTATCTATGGATGGTAGACTATTGGGCTGATACGATTTATAAGTTGGATAAATCAGATGGATCACTTTTAGAATCATATGCTTCAGAAGGAACAGATCCTGCTGGAATCGTATGGGATGGACAATATTTATGGTATTGTGACAATGGAGAAGGTGGAGTGGATTATCTGTATCAAGTGGATTTAGGTGGTAGTGGTACCCCAGCAATAAATGTACCAACCACAAGTCATGACTATGGAGTAGTTACCATTGGGACAACAGATACATGGAATGTCCTTGTTCAAAGTGTTGGCAGTGGAAACCTTACAATTAATGATTTATCGTTTTATGGAACTGGTTCTTCCTTTCTATCGACATCAACTACATTTCCTATCGTTATCACACCAGGAAATGACACAACCATTTCAATTGCCTATGAACCCTTGGATATAGGGCTATTAGAAGCCAATGCAATATTAACATCAAATGATCCAGTGGATCCCGAGGTAACATTAACCATAACAGGATATGGTGTAACTTCAGGTCAAGATATCTATTTACCACAGGATGCATATAATTTTGGAACCCTCAGAACGAATTCTTACACCCGGTGGCAAATGGAAATACAAAATATGGGTGATTCGTTACTCTCAATTACTGATGTAAGTTCAACAGATACTCATTTCATCATTGATCCGGACCTTACATTTCCGGTTGATATCACAACCCTTTCATCAGAATTTATTTCTATCTGGTTTCAGGCAGCATCAGATAACTCTTATAGTGCTACGATAACCATCACATCAAATGATTCAGATGAAAACCCGTATATGGTTTCAGTTCAAGCAACAACAGCAACAAGTTCATTTCCCATTGGAGAACTAATCTGGGATGATACAATAACAACTGGGTATGATAATAGTGCTAAGGCAATTGCAACTCTTCCAGATATCAATTATGATGGAATCAATGAAGTTCTTATCTGTACTGAAGATGATTACATACGCTGTTACAATGGAAATGATGATAACAAAGGAGATGCTCTGTGGGAACATGAGATTTATTCAGGTTCATTATTTCATCAACAGGAACTTGCGATAACAGAAGATATTGATGATGATGGATACCAAGATATCGTCGTTGGCACACCTTGGGGCGATCGATCAATTATTACACTTTCAGGAAAGACAGGTGAACAGATTTGGAAACATGATACCCATGAATATGGTGATGGTGGCTGGGTATACATGGTCGATTGTTCTTTTGATTATAACGATGATGCTGTTAATGATGTCCTTGCGGCAGCAGGAGATGATGCTGAGGATATTGGACCAAAACGGGTATATTGACTTGATGGATTAACTGGTGATTCCATATGGGAACGACCTATAAGTGGTCCTGTGTTTTCCGTCATCGGGGTGGAAGATTTCACCGGTGATGACAAACCAGATGTTATTGCTGGTGCCTCAAATCAAGATGAAACACAGGGAACTGTTTATGGAATCAATGGTGCAACAAGTGAAGTCACCTGGACATTTAATCCAAGTTGCACGTCAGTATGGGCATTGATTCAAATTGATGATGTCAATGGCGATAGCATAAAAGATGTCTTAATAGGAGATTATAATGGCTATGGATATTATTATGCCTTAAATGCAGCAACAGGAGAAGAATTGTATTCAAATTCTCTTGGTGCCTCATTAATTCTCCGATTTGAAAACCTTGGAGATGTCAATGATGATGGATTTGATGATATATTACCAGCCCATAGTGATACGGTTGCTAGAGTAATCAATGGACAAACAGGTGGATTTATCTGGTCGCAACCACTAGCAGATAAATCATGGTGTATTGATAACGCATATGATATAACCGGCGATGGCATTAATGATTGCTTTATAGGTACCCTCTATCAAGATAATAAATGTTATTTCATCAATGGAGAAAATGGAAGCATTCTTTATAGTTATGATACTTCTGCAGCCGTCGATGCGATAGGGGCAACGGGGGATATCATTGGTGATGGATCCATGGAATTTGTTGCAGGACTAAGAAATGGTGATATTCTTGTTTTATCCAGTGGTCAGGTAACACCTATTCAACAGGCACCAATTGCATCTTTTACCTATGAACCAACCAGTCCACTCTATAATGAAATCATTTACTTTAATAGTACCTCTTATGATCCAGATGGATACATTATGAATTGGACATGGGAGATGGGTGATGGAACCCAGTTTTATGGAGAACACGTAACGCATAGTTATGCAGAAAATGGTACCTACAAAGTCAACCTAACCGTAATTGATAATACATCAATGGCTGATACTACAAGTGCTTTTGTAAATGTTGGATTATTTGAAGATATTGATATCAATCAAAGCATCTTTGATAGAGGTTTTCCCATTAGACATACCTGGGATGGAGATTGGGGTGCTGCACAGAATTGTACCCCTACCTTTAATTCTCTTACCCGTTGTGATATCTACTTACGAAAGTTTGGATCTCCCGAGTTTGATTTGATTGCTGAACTGAGAACTGATCATCCTGAAGGAACCCTTTTAGATACTCTAACATTTACTCCTGAAGAAGTGTTATCATCCTGGCAATGGTTAGAATTGGACTTTACCGATATTTTAGTAGACCCGGATACAAATCTTTTCATCGTGCTACCACCTGCACCAAGTGGTGTTTCTACCAGTTTTGGCTATGAATGGGGGTATGCTTTTGGAGATCAATACCAACCCGGTAGCTTTTGGTTCACTCGTGATGGCGGAGGTCTCTGGCGTGATTTACCAACCAGGTATGAATTCGTTTTTAAAACATATGGATATGCATAATATCCACACTTTTTTCTTTTAATTTGACATAGAATAAAAAGCAAATATTACAAAATTCTAAGCAGTTGTAATAGAAATAATTATATAATAATGTAAATTTATATTGTACTATGCTTATTCATCCTAAATGGGTATCACTGGTACTATGTATAACATTCTTCCTATCAATTTTCTCGAATAGTGCTCTTGGTTTTTCTCCAATAAACACGAATAGCAATATTGATGATGATGCGATTATTAAGATTATTAATCAAATAAATGAATCAAGATTGGTTTATTATTATGAAAACCTGTTGAATTTTGGCGTACGATATACCGGAACGGATAATTGCTCAAAAGCAGGTGATTGGATTTTCAATGAATTTTCCAAGATGAATTTATCTGTTGCATATAATTATTGGGAAACCAATGGTTATTCATCAAGAAATATCGTTGCAACTATTCCAGGGGCGGATATGTCAAGTACAGCTGAATTCATTCTTTGTGCCCATTATGATACCGTTGAACATTCACCAGGTGCCAACGATGATGGGTCAGGAATAGTATCAATCCTTTCCATTGCAGAAATTCTAAGTTCTTATTCGTTTAATCATACGATTCGATTTATTGCCTTTTCCGGTGAAGAAGTAGGCACCTATGGAAGTTATAATTATGCAAAAGAAGCATATAAACGAAAAGATAATATCATAGCTGTATTGAATCTAGATATCATTGGATTTGCAGAAACAACCCATGGTGGAAACATCCTCCGTTATTTCCATGAAAAGCCATCCACATGGATTGCCCAATTCGCACAAAATATAGCAATAAAATATAAAGAAATAAATAATATATACATTGAAAGTCTTCCAAGTTATCCAGGTGCAGATAATCAAGCCTTTGTTGATTATGGCTATGATGGAATATGGATTGCTCAACATGATCCAAATAGAGTAGGGCATTCTGAAAACGATACCTTCGAACATATCAATACGACCTATCATCTGAAAGTAACAAAAGTGATGTTAGCAATCCTAGTAGAATTAGCAATAAAACCTATTCCTATGCAAGTTATCATTCAAACACCCTTAGAAGCAACAGGATATATTCACGATACTCCTATTATTGAATTACCTTTTTATGATGAATATTTTCTTCGTTTGCGAGGTATCACTTTAGCAGTAGGTAGACCCATTGCACGAGTTGATGTGCGAAGTAAAGATCCTATTGAATACGTTGTTTTTTCAATCAATGATGTCTTTACCTATTGGGATACAGAACCACCTTATGAATGGAAAATACAAGGAAAATTCTATCCATTGTTCGGTCGACATAGCTTATCGGTACATGCCTATTCAACGACCGGTTATTATGACTCAGATGAAATGGACATCCTGTTTTTTACCCTTTCCTATCAATATGGAAGATGGTTCTAATATAAATTTTTATTAAATTTAATGTTTTTTATTCTCTTTTTATCCATTCGTACAATTTTTCTATAGAATCTTTTATTAATAGAACCAAGTAATCTTTTTTATGGAGTAAACGAATGGACAAACTAGTTGCGGGATTATTTATAATAATTCTTATCAGCAGTGGATATGCTCTTGCTACAACACCATATGGTGATGATTCTCAGCATAATATAATTCATACAATGCAAACCAGATCAACATCACTTGAAGAGTTATATCCTGTGATGAGCAATCCTATCCCTATAAAAATTCCTCATGAATCAGACCAAGCATCAACAATTACAATCATTGATACTCCTTCTACATTTAATTGGAAAAATTATAATGGTCTTGATTTAACCACCAAGGCAAAGAATCAAGGCCAATGTGGCAGTTGCTGGGCATTTGGAGCATTAGGTGCCATTGAAAGCTTGATTAATATTAAAGAAGGATACAAAGATATTGATATTGATTTATCAGAACAATATCTTCTTTCCTGTTTACCTGAGGCGGGAAGTTGTAATGGAGGTCGAACTGCATCGCCGTTTAGCTTTATTATCAATACAAGTGAGGAAGGTAATTTTGTCAATGGTGTTATATTTGAAGAATGTCTTTTATATGAAGCAGATGATGATGTTTCCTGTTCAACGAAAGCAGATTATTGGATGGATACCCTTGTCCCGTTATCGGACTGGGGGGAGATCTGGTTTGGACCAAACAATAACGATGCTATTGAGATAATGAAATCAAAAATATTTCAAAATGGACCTATTTATTCCCTTATGCTAGTTGATGATTCTTTTCGCTATTTTGGATCAATTTTTCATAGATCAACAGATTATTTTCCCTATCGATCTTTGGGTGTAGATATGTTAAATCATGCAATACTTGTGGTTGGCTGGAAAGATGATCCCAACATTAGTAAAGGAGGTTATTGGATTTGTAAAAACAGTTGGGATACTGATTGGGGATATGATGGTTTTTTCAATATTGAATATGGATCATTAAACATACAGCATTATATGGCCTGGCCAGAATATAATGCAACTAGTTTTGATTGTCCACCCAAAGCAGATGCAAACGGATTCTATATTGGAACCATTGGTGAACAACTCGTGTTTGATGGTTCTCATAGTTTTGATGCTGAAGATGTAAACCTTCATTATTCATGGGATTTTGGTGATGATACAATAGGAGAAAGTATGGTTATAGAACATGAATTTCCTGAATCGGGCATCTATCAAATCAAATTAAGCGTTACCGATCAAAAAAATCATACCTCTACTGATACAACCATCGCATTTATTGATGAAGAACCCATCAATTTTGATTTTTCAGGAGGCTATGGATTAACAATTGAAATAGAAAACAGGTTAGAGTATGATTTACTTGGTACGCAATTGTCGATTGATGTTATGGGATCAATGCAAAATATAGATTGTAGAAATGAGCACATCATAGGAATCTCTGCCCATGACACGTATACCATGACGTTACCTATCCTTGGATTAGGAAAAGGAACCATACATCTGAATTATGAAAACATAGAAATAACCAAACAATTCGTTGCCATTGGTCCATTTGCCATAATCAATTAATCATAAAGAATTTTAAAATTTTTTTTACAATTCATCCTTATCATTTAAGCGAATACATTAAATATTTCTTAGGTATACCCATCACTCAAATTTTCAACAATGGCCCGGGTAGTGTAGCTTGGTTAACATATGGGACTGTGGATCCTCTGTGCCGGGTTCAAATCCCGGCTCGGGCCCTTATATATGAAACGTATGTTATATAATATTTAATAAATAGATGATAAATTTTAATAAAATATATAAATTTGTACTATTTTGTCATATAATGTATTTTTATAGCATCCTCATTTTTCGATTGTTTTATTCAAAAATGAAGGAATTGAATCCACAATAATTTATAAGGCAAGTTTTCATATATAAAAGCTTTCTACAACAAAGGTTTTGTTAATTTTGGTAAGTGATTGTCATAAAAGGATGTTTTTAGTAATTATCATTATAGGATATCTAATTGAAAAATTAATTGGGATAAGAATTCATGACTTTTCTGAATGTTTTACTATAATGATTGACTTTGATGGTTTAAGTGAAAGCAATGGAATAAATTTCTAATTGATTTTTTTAAAAAATGTTTTTTTTAACCTTAAACATTTTACCATGTCCCGGAATTATGTAATCAGCTAGCTCTAGTATTTTTTTCCGGGATGCAATAAGTTTTTGAATATCCATATGTTCTGGATTGTTATCTGGTTTATTGATATCTATCTCTTGCTTTTCGTTTTCCGACCACCAAAAGACATCTCCTGCAACAGCATAAACATCTTTTTCAGTTTCAACAATTAAAGAACAGTGTTCTTCCATATGACCTGGCGTACGAATTACTTTTAGGTCAGTGTCAGGGATGATTCCATAATGCATAGTGATGACATCTTTTTTATAAACATAAAGTTCGTCAACTATTTTTGCATTGTTAAAAATTCCTGCAAGAAGTGAATGGTCAATGTGTCCGTGAGTTAAAAATACAAAATTAATATCTGAAGTTGTTAATTTTTCTTTCTTTAATACATTCAATAACTTTTCCCTATCACAACCTGGATCGGTTATGATATTTTTTCCATTTGATTTTATAAGAACAACGGATGAATTTGCCAGCCAACCATTTTTCAATGGTTTTGCATACCCTTCAATTAAGACTTTAACTTCAGTCATAGTATAGAGTTATTATAATATATTTATTAAATCTTCTTTCCGTAGAGGCATCTTATTTTTCCTTTAATTATAATTAATATTTCAACGCACTCTGGGAATGTTAAACCATCCTTCTTTAATTGCCTTCTAACAGTATAACTGTCTATTTTTGAAGAAAATGGTAACGCCAACCACATTTCTTGCATTTGATATGAATCATTTATTCTCTCTAATTATAAACAAATTAAAAACAGATTATCTCATATATAACCTTATTTCTAAATACAAAAACTAAGCATTTAAGATAAAAAAACATATTAAAGGCGATAAAACACAATTTCCAGTTTGACGGAAACCATCCTATTTTTCATTAATTATCCTTATTAATCTTAATAGTATTTTTTATACTCATTTGGGTGTTCTATTCGGTATTTAAAAACACATCCTCTGCAGCAAAAATGATGTTTTGATTTATTATACTGCCCAGGTGATTTGTAGATTACTTTGCCACAGTTCTCACATATAGTTTTTATAGGCATCTTGATTTTATTTCCTTACAATTTAATAAACTTCTATTTCTTAAAAACCAACTTAATACTGCTAAAAGCCCTTAATACTTTTTCCCACATCTACTTTTCTGCCTTTTTGCTCTTCTTTCTTGTTAAGATTATTTCAATTGAAGAAACATTTGATGTTCTTCCTTCTTCATTATTCAAAACTTCAGTACTAATATTTATTTCTTTTACTTCAGCATCTATTACAAATCTATTTCTTACAATTTCAGCAGTATCAACTGCTCTGCTTATCGCCCTGCCTCTAGCCTTTATTGCAACTTCATCTGATCCAATTGTATTGAACTGTGTTACTACTGCTAGTACATAGCTCATTGGTGGTTTACTTCCAACAAATATTGTGTTTCCATCTGTTTTTCCTTTTTCTTCATTTTTTTCCACCATGATCTTCTTTCTCCTGAACATTAATTAGATTATGTCTAGTTTTAATTTGACATCTTAACTGCGTTATACCATATAAATGTTTAACATAGAACTGACTATGGTAAGATTCATCAACATCCATGCTCCTGTAATATAACACCTAATAAATGTATAATTTTTATCAACATGATGATGCATTCTGGTTCACAAGAGATGGAGGTAACAAGTAATGTGATTTACCGACGATGTATGAGTTTGTGTTTTGGATGTATGTGATTTTATAATCCATTTTCCTGATTTAAAATGTATTAAGAAAAATAGGATAATTTAAGTCTTTTATTAATACTAAAATATTGGTAAGATCTAATTGACTCAGGGAATTTACTCGTTAAGTCACTTATGATTTGATGAATATCATCAATAGATTTTAAATGATATTCAAATTCGATATGAGATATGCCAACTGTTTCATCTATTCCAATAAGATGCGGGTTTTTCTTTGAATAATCTATGATGGATTTTCGTTTTTTATAATTCTTTAGCTGAATGTCAACTTTAAAAAATTCATAACCAATTTTTGTAGTATTTAAATTTACACGAAATCCTTGAATAATTCCTTTTTTTAATAAACTATAAAAATGAGATTTAATAAGTGATCGAGGTTTATTTAATTGATTTGCTAAATCAGTTAATGATATTCGTGCATTTGGAGCAATTATTTTTAATATCTTATAATCTAAATCTGAAATTTTATAAAGTCCCTTTTGTCCAGTTAAAATTGATCGTTCTCGAGGTAAAGAAAGATTCTTATCAGATAATAAATATTCATAATTAAATGTTATTAATCTAATATAAAATGATAATTTTATATTTTGGAAATAATCACTATAATTGTAAAGAGTTTTTTCCCAAAATTCATAAAATTTATCTCGATCATTTATCCAAAGAATTAAATCTAAATCAAATCTTCCATTTATTGTATAAAGAGCCCATATAAGATCGCTTTTTTTAAAGTAATTGAAAATCTCATTTTCAATTGTTGATGTTGTGTATTGAAAAGTAATATAAAACTTTAATACTTCATAACCAAGTTTGAAGGAATCAATAACTGCATAATAACCATTTATAATATCATTTTCTTCTAAGTTTTTTATTCGATAATTTGTTGAATTTTTATGCAATCCAACCTTTTTTCCTATTTGAGACACGGATTGTCTTGAGTTGTTATCAAGTTGATATAAGATCTTTTTATCATATAGCCCTAACTTATTCATCAATATTCATATGGATAATTTCATTAATATAATTTTCCAAATGAACAATTTTTCGATGATTATATTTATAATTTATATTTAATATTCAATTAATAAGAGGGTAATCAGTATGGATAATAAGATAAAACAAATAATAATTTTAATATCATTGATGCTATCAATATCATCAATTACAATTACTGGAACTGCAATAAACAATATAAAAACTCTTAATTTAGATTGTTCTCAAGTAGTAAATAACCCATTACTTCTTACCACATTTTTAGGTGGAGAAAATAAAGATGGCATGTATTACACAGGAATAAATATTGTTCAAGATTCTCAAGGTAATATAATTATCGCAGGTACTACTGAATCGTCTGATTTTCCGGTAACAAACGGTGCTTACTCGCAGAATCATAATGGAAATACAGAAATTTTTATAACAAAAATGAATCCAGATTTAACCAATATACTCTCATCCACATTTATTGGTGGAGCAGGTAACGAAGAAGCACGTGGAATTACCATTGATTCACAGGGCAATATCTTTGTTTCTGGAATTACTGAATCATCTGATTTTCCAGTATCATCTAATGCATTTCAAAATCAGTACGGGGGAGGAACTGATTCACCATATGGAAGTGGAGATGCATTCATTATAAAATTAACAAATGATTTAACAAATTTAATTTCTGCAACATTCCTGGGTGGAAGCGGCCATGAAAGCTGTAGTTGCATTGCGATAGATCTTGAAGGAAATATTGTTATTTCTGGTTCAACGTCATCAACAAATTTTCCTGTATCCGACAATGCATTTGACAAAACATATGAACAAGGTGGTTTTATCAAAGATGATATCTTTATCACAAAGCTTTCAGATGATCTGACAGAGATGATTGCATCAACTTATATAAGTGGACGACATGATGATTTTTGCGAAGCCCTATCAATTGATTCATCAAATAATATTATCATAACAGGTTGGACAAGATCATCAGATTATCCCTCCACACAAGGAGCATATGATACAAAATTTGCTTATGGATATTATGATGGATTTATTTCAAAGCTAAATACTGATTTATCAAGTATGATATCTTCTACATTTATTGGAGGAAGTCAATGGGATTTCTGTTATGGCTTAACTCTTGATGATAATGACAATATATATGTTACAGGACATACCGCCTCTCAGAATTATCCAACATCAAGCAATGCATATTGCAAGAACTATCAAGGAATTGGAGGACCTAATAAAGGTGATGATGCTTTTATTTCCAAATTAAGCAATAACTTATCCATTCTTCTTGCATCAACCTATCTAGGGGGTAGTCAATGGGAAAATGGTTTTTCACTAGCAGTATCAAATAGTGAAATTATTTATGTTGCTGGCTGTACTTCCTCACCAGATTTTCCAACAATTAATTCATTTAGTGATACCTTTCAAGGTGGAACAACTCATTGGGGAGAAATATTTATTTCTTGTTTTACTAATGATCTTTCACTTCTACCTGCTTCAACATATCTTGGTGGTATTGGTGATGAAGATGCAGGTCAAGTACTTATAGATATTAATGGAGAAATCATTGTCGCAGGAGCAACTTCTTCAAATGATTTTCCAATAATAGGAAATGGTTATGATTTATCTTTTAATGGAAATGCTGATGTCTTTATTTCTAAATTCAAAACAGGTCTCACAAATAATACTGCCCCAGATAAACCAGAAATAACTGGTCCAACATCTGGTAAACCAAAAGAATCATATGAATACGTAATAAAAACAGAAGATGTAGATGCCAATAAGGTCTATTTTTTCATTGATTGGGGTGATGATATCAATTCAGGTTGGATTGGCAGGTATGATTCAGACGAACCATGTAGCATATCTCATAGTTGGGCATCAAAAGGAAATTATGAAATTAAAGTAAAAGCTAAAGATATATTTGGTTTTGAAAGTGAATGGACTTCTTTGGAGATTAATATGCCAAAAAATTATTGTAGTAATCTATTTCAAAACCTATTGAATCGGATTGTTACTAAATTATCTATATTAACTAATACTCTGGAGTTTCAAAATGAAAAAAAAATTTTTAATAAATAATCAATTTCTTTATTTACAAATCAAAAATTTTTATAACAAGGGTGAAGTGATTTAATGAATAATACAAAAAGGAAGTTTATTTTTTCACTCTTCTTTTTCATTTTTTTAATAGTGCTCTTTAAGGTAATTGTAAATGGAGAAACAGTAGACATTCACAATACTGAAATTAAACTAAAAGAACCATTTACTAATGAAAAAAACAACGTAGATTTTCAAACTAAGATACTATTTATTGGTAGTAGTTATTTTAATTATAATAATTTACCTGCCCTATTTGAAGAGTTTACAATAGATACACAGAAACCAGCATATATTGATTCGCGATGCATCAATGGTTGGTATCTAGAAACTCATGCCAATAGTCCTGAAACAGATGCTAAAATCAATGAAATGCAATGGGATTACGTCATATTACAAGGATGCGGTATTAACATGGCATATCCCGAATATGATTTTGCACCAGCTGCATACCCTGCTCTAGAGGTTCTTTGTGACAAAATTTATGATAATTGTGCATCCACTATTATTATTTTCAATATGCCATGGGCTTTTGAAGATGGGATGATCTGGTATCAAGATTGGACCGATACTTTTGAAGATATGCAGCTCCTTATTTATAATAACACCGTAATTTATTCAAATAGCTTATATTTTCAAATCGCACCTGTTGGATGGACATGGTATGAAGTCCTCGAGGAAAAAGGGTATCCTTTGCATTATTTACATTTATCTGATTGGAATCATCCTTCTCTCAATGGAACATATCTAATGGCATGTGTACTTTTCTCAACCGTCTTTTTGGAAAGTTCTATTGGAATCCAATATACAGCAGGATTGCCAGAAGATGAAGTTACCTATTTTCAAACCATTGCTTCTGAAACTGTTTTGAATGACTTATTGCTTTGGAATATTAAAAATGTTGAAATCCTATGGAATAGAACCTATGGTGGTTTAAATCTTGATTGGGGCTGGTCTGTACAATCTACCAATGATAATGGGTATATCATCGGTGGAGAAACAGTATCATATGGCGAAGGAAATTATGATGCATATCTAATAAAAACAAATAACATTGGAATGGAGGAATGGAATAACACTTTCGGTGGATCAGCAAAAGATGGTTGCAGAGCTGTACAGCAAACACAAGATGGGGGATATATCCTTACAGGTTATACAGACTCCTATGGAAACCAGGGTCATGATTATTGGATTATTAAAACAGATGAGTTTGGACAAGAAATCTGGAGCAAGGTTTATGGCGGCGTAGAATCTGATGCATCCTATGAGATTATTGAAACAAGCACAGGTGATTTTGTATGTACCGGTTATTCCTATTCAAATTCAAATGGCAACAAAGATGCATGGGTAATTAAAACAAATAGTCAAGGTGAGATGATTTGGGAAAATAATTTTGGTGGTTACGGTGTTGAATATGGAATGAGTATTATTGAAGCTTCAGATGGCAATTATATCATTGTAGGTTCAACAACATCATATGGGTCTGGGGGAACTGATATCTATCTTCTCAAAATAGGTATTGGTGGAGAACTTATTTGGGAAAAAACGTATGGGGGAAGTAATGAAGATTGGGCTGGCTCAATTGATAATACTGTTGATGGGGGATTTATTATTGTAGGAGATACAGCATCATTTGGAGCGGGTGGTTTCGATGTGTTTCTTTTAAAGGTTGATAATCTAGGTAACGAAATTTGGAGTACATGCTTTGGTGATTCTGATTCCTATGAGACGGGGTATTCAGTACGAGCAACATTAGATGGAGGATTTATCGTATCTGGGGCAAAATCAATTACGACACAATTTGGAGATAATCAAGATGCGTTAATAATTAAGACAAATAATAATGGAATGAAAGAATGGGAATATCTATATGGTGGTTCAGATGATGAAATAGGGTATTCTGTCTGTCAACAAAATAATGATGAATATGTTATCACAGGTTATACTGAATCATTTGGCAATGGTTCAAAAGATATTTTTCTATTGAAAATAATTGATGCGGATAATCAAGCCCCTGTTGCAGATTTCATGTATTCACCAAAAAATCCAAAAACAAACGAACAAATCACCTTTACAGATAAATCCTATGTTTCTGATGGATATATAGTCAATTGGACCTGGGACTTTGGCGATGGCGTAATAAAATATACACAAAATATAAACCACTACTATTCCGATGATGGTTCATATAATGTTATACTAGAAGTAAGGGACAATAATGACAGAACTAACCAAATCACAAAAATAATACCAGTAAGTAATAGAAAACCATACGTGGATTTTACCCATTACCCTGAAAATCCAATTATAAACGAGTCGATACAATTCACTGATAATTCATCTGATTCTGATGGAATCATATGTAATTGGACTTGGCAATTCGGTGATCAAATATCATATTATCAACATCCCACATACCAATTCAATAATACAGGAGGCCATATCGTTTGTTTATCTATCATTGATGATGATAATGCTTCTAATACTACCTGTAAAACAATCCTTATTGTAAATCCTGATGAAATTATTGACATTAATCAAGATGTCATTGGTCGCGGATTTCCCATACGACACACATGGGATGGTGACTGGGGGGCGGCACAAAATTTTACAGCAACATTAAACACATTAACCAAATGCGAAATCTATTTACGTAAGTTCGGCACACCTGAATTCAATCTAACAGTTGAATTAAGGACTGATCATCCAGAAGGAACTCTGCTTGATTCTCTGTCATTTACTGTTGAAGAGATAGCATCATCCTGGCAATGGTTAGAACTTGATTTTAGTGATATCACAGTGGAACCCGATACAAATCTTTTCATTGTTCTACCCCCTGCTCCAAGCACGGTTACCACCAGTTTTGGTTATGAATGGGGGTATGCCTTTGATGATCAGTATTGGCCTGGCTCCTTCTGGTTCACCCGTGATGGTGGAGGGCTCTGGAGTGATTTACCGACAAGGTATGAGTTTGTGTTTAAAACCTATGGATATTCATAATAATATCCAACCTTCTTTATTTTTATCAACAGAAGTGATGAAAAATATAATGCCGGTAAATAAGCCAATCAAATCCCTGATTCAATAAATAAAGTACATATATAATTAAAATTCAAAATCAAGTTCATAACTTTATAAATTTCTTTAATTCTTCTCCAATTTTTTCTAGTTGAAGTTCAGAGAAATATTCTTTTATTGAATCATGATCCAAAGTTCCAATTTGCCAGATCAAACTATCAAGATGTATCATAGTAACTCTTGCATTGGTGTGTTGTAAATCCAAAAGTACTGTATTCCATAATGCTCTAATTGTTTGTGGTGATGTATCTATTAATATCCTTGTTTTTGTTGTAAATTGTTCTATTCTTGAATCAACTGGGATAGATATACAGGTAAAATCAAAATTAGTATAATTAGAAAACAATAGAGAAATACCAAGACATTTCATGGCAAAACAAATTGTTTTCGCATCATTTTTTTGTTTCATAGTCCATGCTAATTGTTTCCAAATTTGTTGAAAATTTCTTTCAATTTTATTTGGTTTTGCATTCCAAATCTCCTTTGCTAGATTACTTTGTAGGAAACGATGCAGCCGTTTAATTTTTCCTTTCGGTAAACGTTCTTTTTGATAAAACGATGTTAAACATTCTTCGAGATTATCAACTGATTCTGGAATATTAAAGGTTTTTAAATGAGATGCAATCACTGACCAGTATTTTTGCTCTGCTTTTCCTTTTAATTGATAATCATTTAAGCCAATAATTAACATGGCAACAGCAAAACGACCAAAGCCATAATTATTGTATAACGGTTCAAGATATATCCATTCTGGTTCATTTCGAACAATATCTTCCCACACATGGAATGGAATTTTTTTTAGGATATTAGTAAACTGTTTGAGTCTCTTTTTATTTATTACATCTTCATTTTTTTTAATAGGTTTCATTTTGGGTAATAAGTAAGCAATCACCTATTATTTACACATTATTATTTATTAAAAATTCTTTTTACTATTTTTTTCACATTTAAACCATTTTTCAAATATTTATTTTTGTATTCGCAACATTTAAATAATTACTTTTTATATTAAAATGGAAAAAATAACATTTTTCGGGGTGAGAAAATGAATCGTAAGAAAATATTAATATATAGTATAATAATAATAGTAATGATTATCTTTTCAACATGTTTGGTACCTGCAAATTTTATTGAACGGCCTAGTAAATCAGGATCTAATGAATTTACCATACCAAAAAAAGTTCAATCATCAGCAATGGTTTATATTAACAAATATGATACAAACAATGATGCATTTACTCAAGAAACTCTTCGAAGTTTAACCATTGATGAAGCATATCAATTAAAGCAAGAGTTACTAAAAATCGAAGATGAATATGATACGTCCCTTGAAAAAATTGAAATGCAAATTCAAACATTTAAAGATTGGTCAATATTACCAGTTGATTTTTCAATTGAACCAAAGGTTAACAGACTAACATCAATGAAAGAACGCCTGCCTATTTTCAATCAATCAAATGGGGTGGTTCCAAATGTTATTGTATGTGGACCTGCAGTAACATCATTTTTGACAATTGGTGGGCCAATTATTCCCCTTCATGTATTATTATTTAATCTGCTTCCCCCGTTTTGGTACAATACAACAAACTTAGAATTTGATGCGTTTAATGGAACAAGAATGGTCGGATTTTTAGGTATTTTACCGATGACAGCATTTTATTGTACGGCAACAACGCTTATCAATGCGTATGGATTGGTCATTGGTGAAAATACAGTGATATCACCCTTTATATCATTATCAGTAATGGATGTGTTAATGGGACTTTCTATTGCAATTTTTGATGATGGTTTCCCCATTAATATTTTTGACTGGATTCTTGGATTTTCTCTTACGGGATTAGTTGCATACGTTGATATTGCATAATCCTTTTTTTATTTATTTTTTTAACAATGATATTCCTTTAAAATCCTATACCAATAAATTGAATAAATAGAGGGGGGTTTATAACGAATCTTATCCAAAATTATTTATAATAATTTAAACCATTCATTACAAGGAAAATTATTATTCAGGGGGCTAATTATGATAGAACATAAAAATAATGCTAAATATCAAAGATTTAAAAGTATTTTAATAAGTACCATAGTAGTATTAATTCTTTCAAACCTTATTTTTGCTAATATATCTACTCAGGTTCATTCATCAGCGGATGATACAAGTCAATATCTTGAATACTCAATTTCTTTTTCAGAACCGCAATTAACAACAAATATCTTTGATAGAGAACAATATAGTAGTATATCGATTCCAGGGACCTATGCAACAGGTCAAAAATCTGGAGATCCTGCAATACCTGCAAAACCAATAAGAATCCTTCTTCCACAGGGAACTTCCTTTAAAGATATATCAATTTCATTTACTGAAAAAAGAAATATACATACACAAGAGAAAGGAATTAATCTTAAGGAAATACCAATTGTTCCCTTTCAGAAACAAATCCCTATCGGATCAGAGCCTCCAGAAATGTTAGATTTTAATCAACATACGTATAATTATAAAACCTCAGTTCCAGAAAAACTCTATGACCATGTAAGAATTGGTTATTGCCGTGGTTATACTATCCTATCACTTACGCTTTATCCCGTGGACTATAATCCATCAGAAGGACTGCTATTTTACTATCCAGTAATGAATATTCACGTGGATTTGGATGCATCTGATATGATCAATACATTATATCGAGGACTTCCTGATGATGAAACCTGGGTGAACTCTCTTGTTATGAATCCAGAAATATCTGAATCATATGAAGAACCTTTATCTTTTAATGAACGATATGATGGTGGATTATGTAATCCTTCTGATAATAATGGTCAAGGGTATGATTATATCGTTATTACCACTGATGCTCTTTATGATTTTACAGAAACCTACAATTGGGATGATCTTCTTAATAAAAAAGAATCTGAAGGCCTTGAAGCAACGAAAGTTAAAGTTGAAGACATTGTTTCATGTAATGATTATTGGAATACCGCAAATTCTTTATTCAATGATACTGCAGCATTAATAAGAGAGTTTTGTACAGATGCCTATCAGGATTGGGAGACACAATATATTCTCATCGGCGGAGATGATAATGGTGTAAATAAAATCGAGAGAAGAGAGATGGACTCTGCCGCAGAATCAAATGTTGAAACAGATATTTACTGGACACATTTAGATAACTCATTTAATGCAGATGAGGATAGTGATTGGGGTGAGGAAGAAGATGGCGGCTTTGATTTTTACTCAGAAATGTATAGTGGAAGTATTCCTTGTGATGAAGGCATTGATGTTTCTAATTGGCTAACAAAGAGTTTTTATTATGCTGATTCAATCGAAAAGGACTATTTAGATAATGCTGCCTTTTATGGAGGGGATACCACTTGGGATTGCCAGGGGGATACCGTAATTGAGTTTAGTGCTATTTTTGGAACAGATGATTGGATGGGTCCTAATCCAGAGGGTGATGGGCCATATCCAAGTTGGCTTGGATTCCAATATGGATTTGAAACATGGAATATGCTTAACCCAGGTCTGGATTATAATCTCTCAGTGAAATGGACTGGTGAACCACCAAATCCTGGTTGGTCAGGTGGGAGTACCTCTGCTGCGATAAATGGTTTAAGAAATGCAATTAATAATGATGCATGTACCTTGATTAGTGCTGTTGCTCATGCCAATTCTGGGATGTCTATGGATGTTTCTTCTTCGACATGGGAATCAAGTTATTATAATACAAAACCATTTTTCTTAACAGATCAAGGATGTCACTGTGGAGATATGGATGCTTCAGATGATGGTGTGTTACATTCAATGTTATTTCATTCTGATACGGAACTAGCATTTGCCTGTGTTTATAATACAGGCTATGGGTGGGGTAATTATGATGGTACGAATGCTAGTAGTGCTGTTCAAATGAAAAGTTTTTGGGATTATATGTTTGATGTCACCAATAATTCACAAAGTCCAGATAATTGGCAGCTTGGAAAAGCACAGGAATGGGCACGAGATTTAATGGCACCAGCAATCGATTGGAACCCTGATGGGGATGATGGTGCCTATAGAAACACTATACAGTCTTGTTTACTCTTTGGTGATCCCGCTCAAAAAATAAAAATACCTTTTGTCCCCGAGCATGATATTCTTGTCACAAGCATCGATATTCCCTCTGTTGTGCCTCATGGTGAAGAGCAAACCGTATCAGCAGCAATTCGAAATATTGGACAAAATAATGAAACAAATATTATTGTTGATTTTCTTGTAAATGAAACTCTTGTTGATACTACAACGATTCTTACGTTAACTAGTATGGAATCACAAATTGTACATTTTCCATGGAATCCAGATATTGGGTCATATTTTGTGGAAGTTGAATCGCAACCCATTCCAGATGAATATGATTTAATTAATAACAATGTGAATAAAACGGTTGCGGTGATTGCCGCCCCAGCTATTGAGGTGACACCGTTATCGTTATCATTTATGATGCCAACAGATGCAATGGATAGTGATGCTATCTCTATTGCTAATCTTGTTTCAGCTGAAGCACCGCTTGATTATACTATTAGTTATGCGGGTGATCTTGGTGGCAGCTGGTTATCCGCTCTTCCTGCTTCCGGTAGTGTTGCGGTTGATGATGCGGATGTGGTAACCGTTACCGTTGATTCAACTGGTCTTAATGAGGGTGATTATACTGGTTATGTACTCATTGAAAGTAATGATGTGAATGATCCATTGGTTGTTGTAATGGTTAATATCACGGTGGTCTTTGGTAATGATATGGCTGCTCTTTCGATTAATAGTCCGGTTGGTGTGATTCCAGCTGGATCATATACGATTAATGCTACCGTGCAAAACAAAGGATATTATGCACAAAATGATGTGTTGGTGAATTGTTCTGTTTTTGAGGGCGGTATTGGTGGAACTATACTTGATGAGGATTTCTCTAGTGATCCAACTGATTGGACGATCACGAATATTGAGGGTACTGCTTGGACGTGGGATAGTGGTGATGAACGTATGGAGAATAGTTATTCTGGTTCTCCGAGTGGGTATTTGGATAGCCCGGTGTTGGATTGTTCTGGTAAGTCAGGTATTAGTCTTTCGTTTTGGCATTATTGGAAAGCGGATTATTCCTCTGGTAATCAGGATGGGTATGTGCGTGGTAGTGTTGATGGTGGTCTTTCGTTTCCGTTTTTGATTGATGAGTTTCATCATAATGATCCCGCGGATGAAACCGCGGTGAAGTCTTATGATATTTCCTCGTGGGCGAATAATCAACCTCAGGTGATGATCCGGTTTGATATCACTAATGATAATGATTGGTATTGGTATGTGGATGATTTTAATGTGAGCGCGGAGATCACCGGTCCTCTGGTGTATGCGAGTGAGTCCTTGGTGGATATTGCTGCGTATGAGGCTTCTTTTGTTGAGTTTACTCCGGCTTGGGTGGTTTCTGGTGGTATGTATGGTATTCAGATCACTACATTGCTTGCGGGTGATGAGTATCCGGGTAATGATATTGTCGCGGATGTGGTATCAATTGATGGCCCGGGTCTTTCTTTTGATCCAACAAGTTATGATGCAAGTAACATCCCAGTGAACAGCTCGGATGGTACCTTGTTTGCTATTTGGAATGGTGGTGTTGGATTGCTCACGTATGATCTGAGTGAGTCTTGTGACTGGGTTGAGGTATCGCCTTTATCAGGTGATTCCACGGGTGAGCATGATGTGATCACGGTGGATATTGATACCTCGGATCTTGCTGCTGGCCCGTATCATTGTGATATTAGTATCAGCTCAAATGGTGGTGCGGGTGTGTTTTCGGTTGATATGTATGTTATTTCTGATGATGTCCCTGTTGAGGATGTGAATCAAAGTGCGTTTGATCGTGGTTTTCCGGTTCGTCATACTTGGGATGGTGATTGGGGTGCTGCTCAGAACTTTACTCCGTCTATGGGTGTTATTTCACAGGTTGGTATCTATCTGAGAAAGTTTGGTACTCCTGAGTTTGATTTGACGGTTGAATTGCGTGAGAATGGTCCTGAGGGGACTTTGCTTGATTCAGTGGTATTTCCTGCTGCTGAGGTGCCTAGTTCTTGGACATGGCTGACGGTTGATTTCAGTGATACTCCAGTAACTCCTGACATGGATTACTTTATTGTGTTACCTCCTGCACCTAGTGGCGTATCTACTTCATTTGGGTATGAGTGGGGGTATGCGTTTGGTGATCATTATCAACCCGGGTCTTTTTGGTTTACTCGTGATGGTGGTGGTTTGTGGCGTGATTTGCCGACGATGTATGAATTTACATTTAGGACCTTTGGTCTGGAGTAATTACTTGAAAACATTTGGTTTGTGGTTGTAACGGATTGCTTTCAAACCACTCTCAATTTTCTTTTTATAATAATGAAAATGAGAATCATCTATAATTTGAATATTGTTCAATATTGGTTTTTCAAATGGTTTTTTTGTAAATTGAATAAAAAACCAACCTATGGGTTTATATATCATAATTCTTAATTTAATATTGATAATAATAAAAAAGTGGAGGACAAATATGAAAAAAGTATTAGGCACAATAGCAATTGTAATGATGTTGATCAGTATATCTCAAGTTATTCCTGCAATGGAAACAGAATTTGAAAAAGAAAATATTAATGAAGAAGATCTTTTAAATTTAAAATTATTTGCTGCAATTGGTATTGTAAATATTAACAAACAAAGTAATGTTATTAGAGGTTATGTATTGGTTGGATATAATTCTGGTGAGATACTATCTTTTGAGATGGTTAATATTGGATTTCAAGGAAACCCAATAACGTTATCTCATAGTATATTTACTACAATATGTCTCTATGAACCTGCATAAAAAAAGATATCTATTAATTTACTACAATTTATAAATATGAAATGGGCATTGAAAATAAACAAGTAATAGATTAAGTAGCTATTATAAAAAGTTTGATTATCTAATTTCATATTTTTCTTTATATTTATATAATAATAATATTTAGATTAAATATAAATTTAAATAATTATCAATAATAAATTTAGGAAAGAATTGATTCTAATAGAAACATTGTTTTCAATAAAGATTAGAATAAAAAGGGTATAAGGGCAATGCTGTAAAAGCGATTGGCACCATGCAGGAGCCAGGCACCTGAAAGATTTTTCGATCTTCGAACAATTTCCAAGGTTAATATCCCTTGTACAATGGTGCTTATTATGAATGGATGGAAATAATTTGTTATATATTGTGGATGTATTAAAATAAAACTTGAAAGTGATGTGAGATAGATTATTTTTGGATTTATCTTATTTAATAGGAACAGAAAAAGTACCCCTCTAAAATAAAATTCTTCTGTAAATGATTCTATGAAACTAAAGATTCCTAAGGTAATATTTGATTCGATAGTATTATTTATAATAAAAAAAAAGACGGTTGTGATAAGTAACATAATAGGCAAGAGAAAGATTCCTAGTTTACAGCTATTAGTTATATCTTTTAGAGTGATACCAAATTGACTTAATGAAAAATCATTTTGTTGGTTCTTTTTTTGAATTTTTCCCCTCACATAAAATAAAAGTAATGGAGTGAATACAAATAAGGTAAATTTAACAGATATATTCGCTGGAGTATAAAATTGAATGGTTAATGGCCAATAAAAAATAATAATGATACTTGTTGAGATTAGAATTAGTATTATATCAATTATAAGGTTTTTTTTATAAATAAAGCAATAGATAAATAAAATAAGCAAAGGAACAATCATTGGCCATAAAAATAGATTAAACTGGAGTATTGTTCTTCACCATCTTTCTACATAAATAATGACATTATAAATTTTCTTATATGATATTTAAGAAAAATATACGATTTACTGTAAAATATTAAAAATTTTTAAATATTATATTAAACATAACATTTAATGATAATATTATAGGGGAATAATATGCATAAAAAAAACAAATTAATATGTTTCTTACTAATTGGAACGTTTTTTCTGATACATATTCAAGCAATTGGACAAAGTACGTTAGACGATGATTATATTAATATCACTGTTGAGGAGGCATGGGAATTTTTAAGCGACACATCAAATGGAATACAAATAGCAATCGATGTGAGAACAGATATCGAATGGCAAACTGTTAGAATCGATACGCCATATCCAGAATTTCCAAGGCATTTCGTGTTAGATAAAATTCAAGATGAAGAGGAGTATCAAATATTCCTTTCATTATATGATGGAAATGATGTGATTTTAAACTGTAAAGCTGGATCAAGGAGTGCTACGGCAGCAACGATTTTAATCGATCGAGGATTCAATGGTACTGTATATAATGTAGTTGGCGGAATAACCGATTGGCAAAATAAAGATTACCCTGTAAAAAGGGGAAACGATCTACCAAATATTCCTGCTACTCCAACAGGTCCAACAGTTTGTAGCATTGGTGAATCATATTCTTTTTCGTCGTCATCACAGGATATAAATGAAGATATTATTCGATTAGGTTTTGACTGGAATGGGGATATGCATGTGGATGAATTTTCAGAATATATGCTACCTAATACTGAAATTTCTTTAAGCCATATATGGAATATGGCTGAAACATATGAACTAAGAGTCCTTGCAGAAGATCATGTTGGAGGTCAAAGTAGTTTTTCTGAGCCATTAGAGATATTGATTAATAATCCTCCAACAAAACCACAAGTGGTTGGTCCCAAGCAGGGAAAATCTGGTGAAGAATATTCTTATTTGCTATCGTCAAGGGATATGGATAATGATACTGTTTTATTCTTTGTGGATTGGGGTGATGGAATGAACAGTGGATGGATTGGTCCGTTTGCATCAGATGAAGAAGTAAACGTATCGCATTCCTGGGTCAACTCTGATACGTATGAAATGAAGATTAAAGCTAAGGATATTTATGATGCAGAATCAGATGTTACCATATTAGAAGTTGCAATGCCAAAAAGCAGAAATATATTTCATATACTTGAGCAGATATGTTCCTATTTAATACCTTGGAAGACCATATTTTCCTTCTTTCCATTATTACATATAAAATAATTTTCTAATCCTCTAAAAAATCTGGTTCAAGATGGATTACAGCTGAAAACCCTAATGTCTTTTTTATTTCTTTTTCAAAATCATCTGCTATCTGATGTGCTTTATATAATGGGAGGTTTTTATCAAATGTTGCATGAAGGGTTACGATTTTTAAGGCTCCGTAATCATGTAAAATGATTTTATGAATATTTCGAATATCATAACTCATAGATAGAGATCTAATCTGTTGAATTAAGGCATCATCTGGTTTAACTCCTATAAGACGATTGGATGATTTTTTAATTAAATTAATCCCTAAATAAATTATTAGAAATGCAATACAAATTCCAAAAATTGAATCTAAAATAAAGTAGCCATAATATGCTCCAATAATACTTATTGCTACTCCAACAGATGATAATGCATCTGTTCTATGGTGCCATGCATCTGCTTTTAGCATATCACTATCAATTTTTTTGGCAAGTCTATTTGAAAATTGAGCTAATAGTTCTTTGACAATTGCTGTTATAATAACAATTCCTGCAATAATGTAAAGATAGGATTCGTTTAATAATGGTTCAGGCATGAGTAATTTTTCGATTGATTGTTTAAGAATTGTAACCGCAGCAAATATTAGAAGTGTTGCAATTAGTAATGTTGATATATACTCTGCTCGTCCATGACCCATTGGATGCGTTGCATCTGGTGGTTTTTTACTGAAGAAAAAACCAAAAAGGACAATAATTGATGAGGAAACATCTGATAATGAATGGATACCATCTGCAATGAGTGCAATACTATTGATAAATAATCCAAGAAGTAATTTCAGTACAAATAAGCCAATATTGGTTAGAATACTGATTATCGCTTCAAGATATCCATATTTTGCTCTCATATTTTGATCAATGTTGTTGTTTTGAACACAACTTGCGTTTTCCCTCGTATTAATCACAAAGAATCATTTCTTATAAATTGAAATCACAATATAGGTTTTTTGATTTAAATAAAGCCGTCAATTTGTTTATAATATTTAATAAAATTTATAAATTTAAACGTGATAGGGATAAGGTATTATGATGAAAGGAATTACAAATGCTGAATTAAGAGAAAAATTAGAAAGCATAGAATTAGAAATAAAAGATATAAAGCACGTAAAAACTGATACTTCTCCGATATCTATTTGGCTGGGTATTTTTACTGTTTTTTCAATCATGTCAACGTTCATGATGATTCTTGATAGCAATCCATTGTTTTTTTATTTTACTATTCTAGGCATTTCTGAAATGATATTTTTTATTTTATATTTAATTTATAAAAAAATATAAAATGAATTATTAAGTTGCTTTTTCTCCATTTCCAATTCGTATTAATGTATCCTTTAATTCATCTAAGCCGAGATTTGTGGAGACAAGTGCAATATTTTCCCTCTCAGCAAGTTTAATTGCCAAAGGATCAACACCACCAGGCTTATGATAAACAACTACTGATGGCTTTACTGGATGAATTCGCACAGCAATCATTGGACTTCTGCCGAATTGAATTCCTGTAAAAATTAACGCTCTTTCTGGTGTCCAACCATAGAGATGTGTGTAATTTATTGGAGATATATTTTTTATCGTTTTTATACTATCGACTAAGGTAAAGCCTTTTACTTTTTTCTTTAATCCTTGTTTTCCTTTTGTTAGAATATTACCTTTAATTGCCTCTATAAAGACATCCGCATCAATAGCAAAAGGATATTCTTGAATTTCTATAATGCCTTCCCTTGTTTTTATTATAGGATCGTATTGATGAAGTATATGTCCTCCTCTTTGTTCATCTATTTTCATGAAAGCTTCAATGACTTTTCTAATGGTTTGTATTCCTGGTGATTTTCTTCTCCCTGACTCATAATCACTGATTACACTAGGGGATAACTCTAAAAAATTTGCCAGATCCGTTTGACTAATATTAAATATATTTCTCCATTTTCGAAGCGTTAAACCAGGTTTGGGACTTAGAGTAATCTCACCAGCCATTTTTTCAGATAAGGCATTTTTTACTTTCATGTTTTTCACCCCATGATGTCGTTTAATATAATCTTCACTTACTCATTAATGAAAAGTAAGTTATTAAATGAAATATTTGAAGGCTCAGAAGCTCATTCAGTCGATATATATATCGGCAATTAGTTAAATAGTTTTCTGATTAATGAATAATTTGCCTATCCTAAAAGAATGATTCTATATACTATTTACAATGAATGATTAGGATTAGAATGCATCTATTTCAATATTTTTTAATAATTTATAAAATATATTATGAAAAATTAGAGATTCTTTCGAAACAAAAAAAGAACAAAAAATTGTATCAATGTATATGTAATAATTTAAAATAAAAATGAGATGTAAGAATCCTTTCATTTATTTATACATGTGATGTATATCGATGACCTGGGTGTGGATTGTTCTTTACTTTATTGGTTCTATTTGATTTCATATTTAAAGAAGATAGTGCATGGAAATGATTTTTTTGTTTTCCATATTTAATTGATGGAAAAAATGAAATTATTCAAAATAATAGTCTTTATATTTTTTTAGTAATTACGATATATTTGATATAATATTACGTTATTTATAAATTATTCATTGATATATTTTATTATACGATACAAAACAATAAATAATTTTATATATTAATATATTATTATATAATTGGAGATAGGGAAGTATAAAGATTGATATATTTTTTTATTTAATCCATCTTTCCTCACCATCCCATCTCTTCCCTTCTCCACAATACTATTAAAATTATTATTACAAGTATGATATATTCAAACTGTAAAAAAGCTAGGTTAACTTAAAAAAAGAAAAGGGGGAAATAATACTATTTCCTATGCAAGATGAGCAACTTCTTCTTTGACTGGTTCAGTATTTTCGATATTTATTTGTTTGCTTAACTTAAACTTATATCCATAGTAAATAGCACCGGTTTCTCCATCCTGCTGAATTTTTCGAAATGTACTTTCCACTCGCATACCAATCTTGACTTGGCTTGGATCACAATCTACGATTTGAGCAGTTAATTTTGGGCCTTCGTCAAGTTTGATAATGGCAATTGGATATGGTACCTGATTTTCAAAGTCTTCTGGACCAACATGAAGAATAGAATAGGTCAAAATTTCACCTTTTCCAGATAATTTTAAATCTTGCATTTTTCCAATACTTTTTCTTCGACAAAATGGACATGCTTCTCGAGGGGGGAAATAGACTGTATTACATGAACCACATTTATTTCCCATTAAATTATAACGCTGCGGTATCTCTCTCCAAAATCTTGGAACATCTTTTGGCATTTTACATCGCCTCCATTATATGAATAACACATGTTGCACCAGACCCACCAACATTATGGGCAAGCCCGATTCTTGCATCGTTTACTTGCCGTTGGTCTGCCTGACCTCTTAATTGTTGGGTTATTTCGACAATTTGGGCAACCCCTGTAGCTCCAACAGGATGGCCTTTTGATTTTAATCCGCCACTCGTATTAACTGGGATTTTTCCATGTAAGGTTGTAATGTCATTTTCAACAGCCATACCACCTTTTCCTTTTTCAACAAATCCTAAGTCTTCGATAGCACAAATTTCAGCAATGGTAAAACAATCATGTACTTCTGCTACATTGATATCTGTAGGGGTAAGATTTGCTTGTTTATAGGCCATATTAGCAGCATGGACCGTTGCATCAACTGTTGTGAGATGGTCTCTCCCATGAAGTGATAAGGTATCAGATGCCTGGCCAGATCCAAGAATTTTAATGATATTATCAGTATATTCTTTTGCTTTGTCTGCAGCACATAAAACAACAGCTGCTGCACCATCGGTAACTGGTGAGCAATCAAGCAGTCCTAAAGGCTCTGCAACTGGAGATGCATTCATGACTTTATCTACCGTTATCTCCATTTGATATTGCGCATATGGGTTTTTCACACCATTAGCATGATTCTTAACAGCAACCTGTGCGAGTTGCTCTTTAGTAGTTCCATATTCATACATATGTCTGGTTGCCATCATTGCATATAAACCGGGGAATGTAACACCAAAAAATGCTTCCCACTCTTGGTCGGCAGCGGTTGCAAGTGTTTCTGTTGCAGCAGATCCACCGACATCATTCATTTTTTCGATTCCTCCAACCACTACCACATCATTCATTCCTGATGCAATTGATAAATATCCTTGTCTTATTGCAAGTCCTCCACTTGCACAAGCCCCTTCGACTCGAGTCGCAGGAATGTGCATATGGGCAAATCCGGAGGCATCAGCAACAAGAGCACCGATATGTTCTTGACCAATAAATCTACCTGAGCTCATTGATCCTATATACATCGCATCTATATCTTTTCCATCAATTCCTGAATCAAAAATTGCTTTTGAACCAGCTTCTGCAGTAAGTTGTCGAAAAGATCTATCCCACAACTCACCAAATTTTGTTAATCCAACTCCAATAACAGCTACTTCTCTCATTTGTATCACTCCCAGATTAAAAGATCTGTTTCTTTTGCATATTGCCCATAAGTAATGTATCGTTTATCGTTGACCATATCCATGATAGTTGGAGCATTCTTCCGTGGGAAAGAGTTGATATTATTTGTTACGGTAATATCAAATCCATCGCTTCCTGCGCCAGATCCATAACTTGTCACTAATATTCTATCACCTGGTTTGGCTACATCAAGTACTGCAGCTAGGCCGATGCAGGATGCACCTGAGTAGGTGTTTCCGATGTAGGGGACGATAAGACCTGTTTTTACCTGTTCCATTGTAAATCCAAGCATTTTAGCTACTCTAACAGGAAATTTTCCATTTGGCTGATGAAAAATTGCATAATCATAATCTTCTGGACTCGTTTTCATTTTTTCCATTAAATTATTAGCACATGAGCTTATATGTTTAAAATATGCAGGATCTCCTGTAAATCTTCCACCATGTTTTGGATATTTTCGTTCCGCCCTTCTCCAAAAATCTGGTGTATCTGTTGTAAAAGAAATGGTTTTATTGATTGTTGCAATAACATTTTCTGAACCAATAATGAATGCTGCTCCTCCAGCAGATGCAGCATACTCAAGAGCATCGCCTGGAGCAGCCTGAGAGGTATCTGCACCAATAGCCATTCCATATTTCACAAAATCAGCTTTCACAAGGGCTGTACAGCTTTGTATCCCTGCAGTTCCAGCTTTACAAGCAAATTCATAGTCTGCAACCATAAGGTCTGGTGTGGCACCAATAGCTTCTCCTACAATCGTTCCAGTTGGTTTCACCGCGTATGGATGAGATTCACTGCCAATATAAATTGCACCAATATCTTGCGGATTTATTAACGATCTACTCAATGCGGCTCGAGCTGCTTCAACGCTAATCGTTGCTGTATCCTGATCTATTAATGGAACTGACTTTTCGTTAATCCCCAATCCTCTTGAAATTCGGGATCCGTCTTTTCCCCAGACTTTTGCAATTTCTTCAACCTTTATTCTTGTCTGAGGAATACTTCCTCCGTAACTAACGATACCTATTTCTGTCATAATTACGTCACGGAGGCTGGAAAAGGAAAAGTAGTATATATAATTGACGACTTAATAATCGGTAATTAGCGATTAATAATATATTTATAAAGAAATTTTTCTACCCTTTTTTAGCGACTCTAAAGAGTCATCTGCAATCTCATTTAATTTATCTTTATCCATAACAGATTTTCTTGCTTTTATGTTCTGTTCTTTAATCATCTGTTTTGCTTCTTGCCAGCGTCGTTTTCGTTCGCCTCGTACTTGCATGATTTTTTCACGCATTTCCATTGCTTTCTCGTGATTTGATTGCGCTTCATTTCTAGTTTCAATGTATTGCTCATGTTTTTTATTTGCTTCAGCAATCGTAATAGATAATTCTGAAACGATTCTCATATATTCTTTATGTTTGGATTGACTTTCTTTATAAAACTGTTGAACTTTCTCATGTTCTTCATCAGCTTTTTTAAATAAATCATCAATAGCTTTATCTTTATCTGAAATATCAATTTGTAAAGATTCCTGTTCCTGAAGTTTTGCAAGAGATTGACGATATTGATTTTTCATTTCACGAATCTTATCAATCAAATCATTTTCTTCTTGTGATGGCATAGGAACTGTTTCTTGGCGATATTCAAGCATCTGCACATCTGCTTTTAACTCTTCAACTCGTAAAGGTAGATTCTTAAAAACTTCACCTTGCTTATTCTGTCTGGCTTTTATTAATTCTTTCGCTTGCTCTTGGAGTTTATTGCGAAGGGTTTTGTGATCTTTCATCTTAATGACAAGTTCATCACGTTCTTTTTTCAAAAGTTTCATCTTTTCTTTCATTTCTTTGTGCTTAGCATTGATCATATCTCTTTCTTCTCTAAGAACGTTAGAAAAATCATTTAGTTCATTTCTTCGTTCAATGTAAGATTGAAATTTCTTCTCTGCGTTTCGGAGCTGCTCCAGATCTTGCTTACTATCAGATGTTGTAGCCATGACAAACCCAACAACAATTTTTTTTTCTTAAGATGATTAGGTAACGACAATAGATATATCATTTTTACCTTTTACTGCTATCCAGGGAATGCTAATATCAGCATGACCCCGAGCAGGGATAATAATATCTTCTACTTTATTCTTTTCCATCCCATTTATAAGTAATTGTATTTTTATATTCTTTGCTTGAATATTACTTGTATTGTATAATTTAAACGAAGTGGTGACTTTTTCATCCTTTTTAAAATATTTAGGCCAATGAAAAACATTTTGAATCGAAAGCTCAATAATGCCATTCTTTATCATTGCCATTAATTCAATTTTACTTTGTTTCTTTATACCATCCGTAGCAACCAAAAGAGTTGCTTTAATCCATTCTTCAAGGTTAATTTCATCAGTTGGTTTAATATTTAAATGGATTGTTTTTGATTGTTTCTTTTGTACGAGAATTGTTTTTTGATCCAAGGAAAAATCCCATTTATGGTCTTCATTATCAAAAATTACATCCATATAATACGTCCGATTTTTACTACTTGGATTTCGGATAGTAATGGTATATGTTGCAGATTCATGCGGATAGATTTCTTTAATTCTATCAACACAGATAAGCTCAATATTTTTTGAAGTAATAATAAATACCATAAGAATAATAATAAAGAAAATTACTATAATTAAAATTATTGGTATGATATACGGTGCAAACTCACCAAATGATTCATCTAAACCAAAATCTTCTGCAAGAGATTCAAAGAAACCAAAGAGGTTCTCTAATGCTATTTCTCCTTGAATTGTTGAGTTGATATATTTAACTATTTCATCGCCATTTTCTTTTGAAATAACTTTAAAGGTTATGATATCGGTAACAATTTTTGTATTTTTTGGAACATTCAAAGTAACCTTTACATTCGTTGAATTACCATATCCAAGATTGTCGAATGTATATGGGTCAATATTAACTGTCCAGTTGTTATTTGATAAGGCGGTGAAAATAAAACTGTTAGGCCATAAACCAGTATTATTATTTGTTATGTTAAACACATATGTGTGATTTTCCCCATGTTTAATTGTTTTTGATTCAGGTGATTTCACATTAGTATCAAAAATTACAGCATCTTCTGATACTTCAGCAGATAGAGGTATTACAACATATCCTGTTTTACCGATTATTTCCACATCAATTTCTAATGGTTCCTCTTCGTATGCTAAAAGGGAATAATAGGATGATTTTAGATCAATAGTAGCTGTTTTTGTTTGTTCTGATTGTATAGTAAATGTTGGAATAGATATATCAATTTCCCAATATGCTTGTTCATCATCAGAAAAAGAACTATTTACATATTGAATACTGATATCATCATCAAAATCACTTGTAACATTTAGTGAGTAAGTTACTACATCACCAGGAATAATTTTTTTATTTATCGGTGAAGATTCCTGAGTAACTGAAATATGTTCAGTCTCAGATAGTGATAGGGTTAAATAAGAAGGATAGTCAGATCCATCATAAAAAATATCAATACTGCGTATTAACCCTTGTCCAAGATCTGTCTCATTTTTTAATTCTATCAAAATTGATATTGAATCGTCATAAGAAATCTCTGTTCCAGATGCGATGTTATCAAAGGAAAGATGATAACGTTTAGTTGATGAAACAAATCCGCTCTTATCAAAAGTAATTTGATCAGATGCTATAGAATTATTATTGATTAATAAGGATGCTTGGACTTCCATAGAATCTTTGAAAACTGATATATCTTTGTGATTTATATATAAAACAGCATCAGCACTATTAATTAATTTACTTCTAGGATATGAAGCTGATGTCCATTTTAATTTTCCTTCAGCTATGGATAAAGATTTTGCATCTCCTGTTGGATTATTTTCATTTAAAATATTGGTTTCATCAAGGTAATAAGTCATAGTATTGCTTGCATCACTTGATGATTGGAATGGTACAGTTACAGAACATTGATGGTTAATAGAATCATATACAAGCGAGGGTCCAACTATAGAGTTAATTATTTCTTCAGCATCTTCTGAAGAAAAATTAAATGAAGAAGAAATATTTTTGAGTTCTTGGTAAAAATCAAGATAATATTCTATTTCTGGATTTTCTAATTTATCTGCAAAATTTATAATGCAGTCAGCAAATAGTTTTGATAATTTAAAAAGTAATGTATCTTTATTTAGAATGGATGAAGTAATTGTTTTATTTCCAGGGATAATTTCAATTGAAAAGATAAGGCTAGAACCTGGTTGTAAGGTATGCTGAACATTTTTAACAACTATTGTTTGGCTATGTGTTTTTGAAAGAGAAGAAGGTGGTGTTATTGTTGTTATGGTGCTATTTAATAACTGAGGTAATATTGATCCCATTGAGTAAAGTGATACATTTACTTTATCTGCTTCAGCATTTCTAATTGCCTTTATTGTATTAAAATCTAAATTAAACGTTACGTCACCATCTAATAGTAGAGTGTCATCGCCATTATATTCATATGATTCCATAATCCTTAATGGATTAGGAAAATAATCACTTAATTGATCAAAAATGTCACTATATCCCTCATATCCACCATATTCTCCTAAGAGTGAATATCCCCAAAAAGAAATCCATTCGATATATTTTTCAGGATTATTCTTTAATTCCTTTACTAATAAAGGAGGATAATAGGAATCATTTGTTTTAGATGGTGGAAATTCAGAGATAGGTGCATATGTTCCACTAACAAAATCGCCACCAATGCCATAATTTTCAATATAATCGACAAAATAAAAATTAGTATTTCCGGAAGCAGGTGCCGCAGTGACTGATTTAATTTCAATTAAAGGATAAAAATTAATTGTTGAAAGTAACAATATGAGTGTAATAATGTATATCTGTCTTATCGGCCGCATCTCTGAAACCTCTATCAATTATATCCAATTTATTAATATATAAATGTTTGTTTACATTACTTATCATTTTAAACCAAGAGCTTTAGGAAAAGATTTTGATGACTGCAAAAACATAAATAATACATAGGGTATTGATTTTTTTATCGCACTCTATAATTTCCTGCTGAATCATTATGAAACAAAAAAGATGGTTAGATTGTAAATTAAAACTGATAATGCTTTTCTTATTATTTTTTTTAGTTATTATACATTATCCCAACGTCCATGCAAACAATCAAGGAACTGATTTAATTGTTGAATTAAGTACAACAAGTATTGAATCTGGGAAAAATTTTACAGTTAGTGTTTATGATCCTCAAATCCAGAATGCAACCCCATATCTGGTAAATGCAACAATATTTTTTAATAATCAATATTTCCAAATTTATCCGGAAGATAATGGAGAAATAGTGATTTCAGCACCGGAGGTTGATTCGTATAAATCATTTACTATTGATGCATTTGTTGATAATAAAATGGGAAATGCAACTATCGTGGTTTATCCTGTATTAGATAATAATCAATTGGTAGTTACAACTGATTCATATCTTGTTTCAGCAAACGAGCAATTTATGGTCATAATAACCGATCAAACAGGAAATGCCATTGAAAATGTGGCGGTTAGCATTCTCAATGGTAATAATGATGAATCAACATTTACCGATAGTAATGGAAAGGCATTTTTACTTGCACCAAATCAAGAAAGTATTGATATTATTGCCAAAAAACAAGGTTATTTAGATGTAATGGAAACGATTCCTATCAAAACAATCCCCTCACAATTAGATCAAATTCTATCAAATCCGCAAACCCCTATAATTATTGCATTTGTGATTTTACTTCTCTCAATTTTTTATGTCTCTTTATTAAAACCATTCTATCATAAGAAAATGAAAGGAATGCTAAAGAAAGGCTCATTAAAAAAGAAAACATCGTCATATTTATTAATTGATAAAAAAAGAAAGAAGTATGGAACTATAAAATTAAATGAAAATAAACCAGTTACAACAATGTCTAATCATTCTAGAATTGAGAATATTCAAAGAGATCCAGATAGAAAATTATCAAAGGCGAAATCATCAAATAAAGATATAAAACAAAAAAGTTCATTTCAATGGTTCACTCCAAAAAAAACTCTAGAACAACAAGATATGTCTGCTGGTTCAACAACAAATAATTATAAAAAAAATATACATGAACAGAAAGAATTGCATGAAAAAATTGATAAATTGATTTTAGAAAAGGAAAAGAAAAAAACAATTACTTAATTAATTCAATATTTTAAATTTTGGAAGTAATTAAATAATGCTTATTAAATCCTATATTTGATTTATGGCAGCTAAACACCAATTAATAGATGATTTTTACAATTTAAAGGTTCACCAACTTATGGATAAGAGAGTTTGGGATTTGCCGCTAATTGAAGCAAAAGAAGGTCTTAAATATGTTCTTTCGATCCTCGGTGGAAGAAATCATATATGGGTAATCAATAATAAGGAAGAAAAAAAATTATTAGGAATTATTACTGAACATGATGTTCTATCCATATTAGCTCCAAAAAATATGCCATCCTATGTTTTTGGTATGCCCGATATTTTATCGATTCAACATGGTACGGTTAAGACTGCAAAGGATATCATGTGTTCAAAAACTATTATAACCACTCCTGATGAAAAAATAATTGATGCTTTAATGAAGATGGTAAAATATAAATTACGAAGACTCCCTGTAATTAATGAAGATAAGATTGTTGGAGAATTGACCCTTCACCAACTTATTCGAAAATATTATTCTGCAACTCAATATCATCCATTAGTAGATCAAGATGAAGAAGGTTGATTAATACGATTTATGATATTGCGTTTCTTATTGCAATTGCTCTCATTCTTGCTCGAATATTTGGTTTTTTATTCTCAAAAATTAATTTTCCCGTGGTCATTGGTGAAATACTTGCAGGATTTGTTCTTGGAGGATTAGGTGTCTTTATATTTACTGGTGATATTATTCCTCTATTTGGAACCAGTGTTAATATTCCTTGTTTAGATTATCTCTCATTTGAATTTGATTTTCTTGCAGAAATTGGTGTGCTATTTCTTATGTTTATATCTGGTTTATCTACCAATATCAGTCAATTAAAAACCATGGGAAAAACATCAACGTATGTTGCTTTTGGCGGCATCATCGTACCATTATTTTTAGGAATAATTATCTCGCTATTGTTTGGTTATAACAATTCAGATAGTATTGTGATAGGGTTAATTCTAATTGCAACATCTGTTGGTATTACTGTAAGAACATTAATGGATTTACATATGCTTGATACCAAAGCCGGAACAACGATTCTTGGTGGAGCGGTTATTGATGATGTGCTTGGTATTATCCTATTGTCTTTTGTTGTTGGAACCGATCCAATTCTTTATATTGGCATTAAAGTGATATTTTTCTTTATTATTTTCTTATATTTTGGTTTAAAAGTTATTGATAAATTATTAACTTTGAGTGAAAAAATTAATCTACCGAAGGCATTCTTAAGCATTTCACTTTCAATATTTCTCTTATATTCCTTTTTTGCCGATAGGTTCGGTATCAGTGGTGTTATTGGTGCTTTTATTGCGGGTTTACTGATTGGCCATTCGATAAAATCACGGAAAATTATTGATGATGTACAAGCACTAGGTTATGGATTTTTTGTACCATTATTTTTTATATGGGTTGGAGCACGATTGTTCATAGGAATTATTACAGATGTAACTTCATTAATTGAAATAGGTATCTTTTCCATTCTAATAGTATTCGTGGGAATCGTTGGAAAAATTATTGGCTGTGGGATTGGTTCGCATCTTGCAGGAATGACAAAAAAAGAGTCATTACAAGTAGGAATAGGTATGATACCAAGAATGGAACTTGCATTAATTATTGTTAGCGCAGCTATTGCAAATAATTTTTTATCATCAGCAAAGGTTGAAAATCAGTTTCTAGCAATTACGGTGATTCTAACAATTGTTACTACCTTAATAACCCCATTTCTTATCAAAAGAGTATTTAGATGAAGTTATTGATCATATTAATATACATTTTATTTTGTTTTATAAAATTCTTGTGATACTTCCAAGAGAGTAAGGTTGAATTAATTCAATATGTCTTTTTTCTTCGCTTATAAGCCATGAAAACGTGTTAAAGAACTCATCAGGGTCTTTTCCCTTCCATACCTTTTTTATCAGATTTTTATCTGTTTTTTCTTTGATTAATGAGAATAAGTCATAAGCCTTTTTTTCACACTCAAAAATCTCCTGAAAAATTTCTTCATTGATTTTATTTCGAAATGAATAGTTTTCTACGTCTAATGATAATTCAGAAAGCATATTTTCCAGGTTGAAGTCATTTATATTTAAAAATAGTTTTTTAAGCACGTGTTTGTGATTATCAGAGTCTTTTGTAATTTGGAATAAAACTTGTTTTGCATCTTCTGATTTCACATCTAGATATGCAAACCACTCCTTTGTCTGTTCCATTTTTATTTCTAACCAATAAGATCTTGCTAAAAAAGAATTTAATACTTCTTGTGTATCAATATTTCCTTCCATACTAACCACTATCAAGAATTTTCTAATAAAAGAGATATATTATAAACTTTTATCTAAATTTTCATTATCTTAATAATACATTTATTTACATAAAATTCATCTAATTTTATTATTGACAATTTTAATAATTAATTTTTTTTATTATTAATAAACTATTAATATTAATAATACTATAATTAAATTTATTAAAAATATTGTCTGGGAGAACTAATTGTATGTTTGAAGAAAGATTTAAAACATTCGTTTTATTGTTAATACTATTGTTTGTTGGAATAATTATAATCACAGTTTCTTGTAGTGGCTTAAATAATAATGGAGTTCGAGTAAATAATTCAGAAATAACAAACAATGATAATTTTCTCCTAAGAATTTACTTTAAGAATATTGATTATCTTAACAAATTTTTATATATCAATGGAATTAGAGAAATACCCGGTATTGATAAAACAAGAGATGAAATTGATTATAAGAACAGTATATCAAAAGATACAACGGAAGATATAACATTGATAAATGAAAGCTTTGAAGGTATTGATATAGAGCCTGCAGGATGGGGTAACTCTGGATGGTTATTCAATGAACCTTATGGTTCTCCATGTCAAGGCCTTGAATTTGCATACAGTTGGTCTATGGGTGATACTTTAACAACGCCTTTTATTTTCTTTCAGGAAGCTACCAATCTTAGTTTTTGGTATAGAGCAGAAAGTAGCGGTCATCCAATGGATCTTGAAATCTACGTTGATACAACATTAGTCTGGAGTGACTATAAATTTACCCATGAAGATTGTACGTTTGTAACTATTGATCTGGGTAGTTTTACTGGTAATCAAACCATCAGATTTGTTGCTATGACTGATGATTACTATGGTCAAATTCTTGATGGCATACTTCTTACAACTCAAGATAATACGCCTCCTTTGATTTATAATATAGATATAGATCCTCTCATCCAAACAGTTAATGACAATGTAAATATTAGTTGCATTGTATTTGATCTAAATGGGGTAGATGAAGTGTGGTTGAATGTAACAAATCCATTAGATATATCAGAAAATATTTCTATGAATATTTCTCATATTGAATATTGGTATAATACAAGCTATGATGAGATAGGTGTTTATTCATTTTTTATTTGGGCCAATGATACTTTTGGAAATACAAATGTTTCAGATATTTTAAATTTTGAAATAATTAGTGATAATTCACCTCCGGTGATTACGAATTCTGATGTGACTTCTGCGATGGAGGATGTGTTGTATAGTGTGGATTATGAGGCGGTTGATCCTGATGTTGGTGATGTGTTGACGTGGGGTTTGGTGTCTGATGCGGGTTTTTTGGGTATTGATAGTGGTTCGGGTGTGTTGTCTGGTGTTCCGTTGAATGGTGATGTTGGTGTTTATTTTGTGAATGTGAGTGTTTCTGATGGTGTTGGTGGGTTGGATTGGTCTAATTTTA
>Ga0272441_10002044_pt1 | contig 41822 bp, 77 predicted proteins | sample SSMProp6N_FD_193582 | JGI IMG/M metagenome (GOLD analysis project Ga0272441, IMG submission 193582) | Marine sediment archaeal communities from Little Sippewissett salt marsh, Falmouth, MA, United States - SSM-Prop-6N | ecosystem: Environmental > Aquatic > Marine > Wetlands > Sediment ...
GTTGCTTTGCCGGATGTAGTTGGCGACGCCCGGCGCACGTTGGAACTTTACGAGCAATTTGCAGGAGAAAGTTTTTTGCAAGGCGTCCCGCGGGCTCTGGTGATTCAGGATGGAATTGAGGGACTGCCGATACCATGGGGCTCAATTAGTGCGATATTTATTGGCGGGACGAATCGATTTAAGGATGGCGATGGACCCACTTTCCCAGTATTTTTGCCGTCTTTGCTACTGCCATTGACGCATGTTGGCCGCGTCAATACGTTTGCACGGGCCAAGCATTGGATGCACATAGCGGATTCCTGCGATGGGTCAGGCATGTCGAGGTATGACCACATGCTGGCCGCTGTTGTTGATGCACTGACGTTGGCCCGTCCTGTAAAAAAACACCAAGATGATGATATTGATTAGCCAACCAACCCCCAGAACCAAAGGAGAGAGAGTATGGACTCTAAAGAAAAACCGAAGACGCGGACAGTCTACATGGTAATCGAAGCAGACAGAGGCTTCGGGATAATTGGCCGGCGGGCGTTTTGGTCTGAGGAAGAGGCCGACGCGTTTGCAGCAACGAGTGCATATTTTGAAGTTGTCGAAGCAGAGATAGAACCCCCAGAACCAGAGGAGAGAGTATGCCACTAACTAAGGCAGCCGGGAACATGTATCCCTGGGTGACCCACACTCACACGCACATCGGCGGAGCATGCCCGCATATGTGCGCATACTGTTACGTGCAGGCAATGGCGCGGAGGTTCGGGCATGGCCGATACAAAGGCGAGCTACGCCTGATCGAAGAGGAATTCAACGTTAGCTATGGTAGCGGCAAGACGATCTTCGTGGAGCATTGCAACGATCTATTTGCCGCGGCGGTACCTGACGCTTTTATCCGCCGCGTGCTGGAGCATTGCCGCGAACACCCCTGGAATAAATACGTATTCCAGACTAAAAATCCGGCACGTATGTTAACGTGGATACAAGAAACGCCGCAGGGCTCGCTTTTTGGGTGTACCGCCGAAACAAATAGGCACGTCGAATCACACGCACCACAAGTAATCGAGCGACTGCGGGCCATGCACGAACTGTCATGCATGGGGGAGCGAACATTCATCACTGTGGAGCCTATCCTGGCCTGTGACGGCGAGATTTTCGCGTTGGGATTGTCACTGGCGAAACCCGAATTTGTGAACATCGGCGCGGACTCGAAAGGTCACGGGCTTGTCGAGCCTGCCAGTGATGAGATTACGGTTTTGCTAGAAGACTTGCAAAAATATGGTGTTGAGATTCGTCAGAAGCGCAACCTGGAACGGCTATTGGCCAAATGAGGTGAACAATGGACATCAGGGCAACAGAGGAGCGAACAATCACCTGCGAGGACTGCGGCGCCACGGAAGTGACACAGATGCCGAAGATATTCGGGAACGTGCCGTTCACACGATGCACGCCGTGCCTGGAAGCAGCCAACGAACGGGATCGGAAGGCGAAACATCAGAAGTTCATTCAGGAGATGGTCGAGCGCTCCGGCATCCCTGCGAAATACCAGACGTGGGACGCCGACAAGGCGAAAGAGATCGGCAGCAACACTCTTCTGCGGTGGGTGATTCAGCGCCAGGGCGCGTCCATGTGGATCGGCGGTCCCAACGGCATTGGCAAGACGCACGCGACCCACCACATAGCATATCAGCGAATCGTGGAACATGGCGAGCCTGTTCGTGCCCTTCGATGCAGCGGATATCTGCGCAATATTTCCACGCTGCGGATGACAGATCAGGCCAGAGAGGCAGAGCGGCTAGTCCAAGATGCTGTCAGGGTGTCGCTACTGGTGTTAGACGACCTGGGTAAGGAAAAACTTACCGACGCAAAGGCGGAGGTACTCTGGGAATTGATTGATTTGCGCTCGAGGTCTGAGAAGCGGGTCTGGATCACGACGAACAGCTCCGGGCCAAAACTCCGAGAACGGCTTGGTGACAATTACGGACCGGCGGTGCTTTCGCGGTTGAAACAGATGATACCAACGTCGAACATACTCAAAGGACAGGAGTAATAGACATGCATGACCAACTGGATTTGGACAAGGCTCAGGAATTGGCGCGGTGTACCGACTATGCGCGAGATATGAGCAAAGTTGACGGACGCCCCCCTGTGAACTGGATAGACGCCGCGGCGTTTTTCCTGGAGGGCTACCTATATGCGACGCACGGACAGCATAGCCGCTCAGAACCAGAGGAGAGAGAGGCGTAAAGGGACGAAAGAGGTGAGCTGGACATGTATACCATCCATTTGTTCGCCGGAGCTGGAGGTGGGCTGCTTGCCGACCTCTTACTTGGACACACTCCAATCGGCGCTGTTGAAATCGAAGACTATCCCAGACGAGTTTTATTGCAGCGACAACTTGACGGAATTCTGCCAGTCTTTCCCATTTGGGACGACGTTACGACATTCAGACAAGACAACCCAGAAACCTCGAATTTCTTCAACAGTGCAAGGGAGGTGCAATCGGAACTCGCCATATGCGGCGGGTTCCCGTAGCCCTGCCAGGACATTTCAGCCGCGGGAAAGGGAGCAGGAATCACCGGCGCTAGATCAGGACTCTGGTCTGAGATGGCCCGAATTATCGGCGAAGTTCGACCGCGGTTCGTCTTCGTGGAAAATTCACCCATGCTTGTTTGCAGAGGACTCGATACCGTGCTCAGTGATCTTGCCGAAATGGGGTATGATGCGCGCTGGGGTATTGTCAGCGCTGCCGACGCCGGCGCGCCTCACGTGCGGAAGCGGATCTGGATTGTTGCCTACACCGACAAAGACAAATTGCCGTTTCAACGCACATACGATAGACAAAATTTACCAACGTATAACGAATGGGATATCCCCGAATCTGTGCGACTGGGAACGGCTACGCAACTTGACTATTGGGAGCGAAAAGCTTCGCAGTTGGATGATGGGATTTCCGGATCAATGGGTGAGCTTGCGGCCCTTGGAAATGCGCAAGTTCCAGCAGTGGCTGCGCTCGCATGGAAAATACTAACAGGAGAGGAATAGACATGGAAGACCATAACAACCAGAGGAGAGATAGTATGGACTCTAAGCCAATGTTGACGCAACTGCAAAAAGAGCGGCTGGAAGATCCGACCCGGTACACGCCCTGCCCGCTTGCGGGTGGGGCTTTAACCCCCAACCACCAGAAAAGCTGGCTGAGGAGCGTGCAATGAATCCAATCCTTACATACACCCAAAAATCGAAAGTAGTCACCGGCGCAATGGATTTAGCGGCGATTGTCCGCATGCATTACGACGCTTGCGAGCAGAGGGTGTCAGTCATGATACGCGGCGACACAACTGGCGGGTTCACGCTGCAGGGCGACGATGCGAAAGAGGTGTATGACGTCATTTTTAAAGCCTGGAATGACTACAGAAACCAGGAATAGACATGAGTAAACGCAAACGCAAAGTATGCCAGAACTGCGGCCACTGCATCATTGTCAAGACCGAGGCTCGCATAATAGGAGCAACCGATTCTGCAGCCCATTGACACATCTGACAATTGCGGTATAGTAAGACGTAACAAAGGAGGCTAAATGAACGAAGAACTCAAGAGGCTCATTCGAGAGTCAGGCCTTACGTCTGAGGAGGCCGCGCGCAAAATCGGAATCGGAGCGACTCACCTGTCACGGCTCGCAAATCACCGTGACATCCGCCCGCAACGGACTACATTAAAGATGATGGAGACCGTCTTAGGTCCCGAGGTCTGGGACATATTCCAGGACAAAGCAATGAGAGGCCCGCGATAACTAAGGAGAAACCGGGCATGTCACGCAAAAAGATCAGCACGCAATCGACATGCACACCCAACACATCGAAGAACTCTACGAAAGTCTGCAAACGCTAGAGAAAAAGGAGACGTGGTGAGACTCATAAGCCTGATCATGATAGGCATCTCAATGGTCTGCCTGCCTATTCCGCCAATAGCCCTACAGACAGGATTCTTCCTCGTATTCTGGGCGATCATGGCACTAAACGAGTCAATCAGTAATAGATACGTGAGCGGGCACACACCATAGGCTTACACACCATGAAAATAAGACAGGTCAAAATCAGCGATATCATCAGCGCAGAATACAACCCGCGCACCCTCACTACAACCCAGCACAAGCACCTGGAAGACAGCCTCAAACGCTTCGGCTTTGTCGACCCAGTGATCATCAACACACACAATGACCGCAAAAACATCCTGGTCGGAGGGCATCAACGGGTCAAGGTGTGGTCGGCCATGGGCAATGACACAGTTCCAGCCGTCACCGTGGAACTTGACCGCGACCGGGAACGTGAGCTGAACGTCCGCCTCAACAAGAACACAGGCGAATGGGATATACCTACGCTCCTCAGCGAGTTCGACAACGAGGAGTTGCTTGATTGGGGCTGGGCCCAGGATGAGCTGGACGCATTGGAGGCTGAGGTGGCGACGATAGACCGGATGGACGGAGATCAAGCTGGCGCGTCGCCATGGGATAGGATTGGGGATGCAACAGAGGGCGTAGTGTTCGCGTTTGGCGCAACACATAAAAAGCTACCAACAGACATATACGAAAGGTTTGCGGCGCAGGTTTCTTCTGCAAACCTGGAGGAGTGGCTTTGTGAAGCTATCGGTAATTGATGCCTGTTTTTCGATTAACAAGCAGTCGCAAGGCTTGGCTGCAATGTGGATCGAGTGGTTTGCGCAAAGGGCACAAACTAAAGTAGTTCCGGTTCGTGATTCAGACGTATGCGCCGTCACGTGTGTAGATCCGCGAAACTGGGAGGTGTGCCGCACAATTAAGAAAAAATGGCCACACGTTAAGCCCAAGAGAGTACGGGGCCAAAGCCCCAGCGCCACCCGCCACGATTTTCACGCGGATGCAGTATGTGATGGGCGTCGATTTATGGCGGAGTTGATCAAGGGGGGAGTGGACGCCGTAAAACATTTACCCGAAACGTGGATACGCGGGCAAGATAGACCAGTCGAGGTTGCGGTGGGGTTTCCGTGGGATTGTCCACCGATTCAGGCGGAAGATGGGGCATACCGTGTTTGGTGTGGGCGTGGATGTAAGAAGCGGTGTGCCTTTTGCCAGACGGGCTGGGCGATGGCGTATGAGGAAAATCCAAACGGCTACCAGTTGATACGACAAGCGAAAAACCTAATACAAGCGGGGAAACGTATTGCGTATTTGTCTAACGATCCAATGCAGCACACGTTTGGAAAACAACTGCCACCAGTTCAGCACGGCAGCTATAGCCTAGATTATATGAAACGCTACGGAGCCCCCAAGGCGAGGCAAATAAGGCTCGGAGTGGAGGGCGTCAGTGAAAGACTAAGAAAATTTGTATACAAGCCAATATCAACAGACGACCTTGTAAAGGCGTCGGCATGGTTATGTAGCCTTGGAAAGTCTGTCCGCTGGTTTATGATTGCGGGGTTGCCGACGGAAGAGGATGGCGACTGGGAGGAGCTAAAAGACGCAGTCACAAAATGGAAAAAAATATGTCACAAAGGCGTATTGGCTATATCGTTTACTGCGTGGCAACCAGAGCCAGCCACTCCTCTTGGTGTAATGCCGCTAGATGACGCATACTGGCCGCGGTGGGAGTCATTCAAAAAGTGGTTTTTTGATGGCGACGGGTGGTCAAATAGGGTTAAGCTTATGGCACCAGCACAACCGAAGGCGCGTTTAAAATCAGCAATAGCGCGAATGGGGCTAGACGAAAAGACATTACGAGCGGGAGGCCAGTGGGGGCCCAATGACCGAGTGATGTATGCGCACAAGACACAGAGAAACACTATAGCAGAAAGGATGTTAGGTACCAATGGCAGGTAAATACAAAAAAGCATGGCTTTCGAAGTGCCGGGATATGGCGGAGAAGGGCTATACCGACGCGCAGATGGCAGAGGAGCTTGGTGTATGCCGGAAGACCTTGTACAACATCTGCCGCGACAGGCCCAGCCTCAAGCGGGCAATCGAGGAGGGAAAGGCTATTGCTGATGACGCTGTCGAGGACAGTCTATACCAACGCGCTACCGGTTACGACTATGAAGAGACACAGACAGAGATCTCGCAGACCGGCGGCGCTGAACGAAAGGTGGTCAAGCGAAGCAAGCGGCACGTCCCGCCGGACACTGCCGCGGCATTCATCTGGCTCAAGAACCGGCGTCCTAACGACTGGCGCGACAAGAAAGAGATGGCGGTCGACAACACCCACAGCTTCGCAGAACCGCCAAAAATTATCTTCACGGATGAAGACGATGAGGCATAAGAGAAAGGCGAGTAGCGTAAATGCCGGGGATTGACGTAGAAACAGAGCCAGTACAGAAAGCCAACCTTCATCTAAAGACCAAGCTCAAGCCGTTGTGGAAGCCGATCAAGACAAGGTACGTTCTCCTCAACGGCGGCCGGGGAGGGGCGAAATCGTTTTCGATCACAGCATGGCTGGCCGACCGGTTAGCTAGGGAGACCGGAAGACACGCGCTATTCACTCGGTTCACAATGACTGCCGCCGAGAAGTCCATCGTTCCTGAGTTCATGGATAAGGTTGAGCGGCTGGCGCTGTCAGAGTTTCGTGCGGTAGGGCGCACGGTCGAGACACCCGGCGGCGGGCTCATACGGTTCGAGGGCATCAAGACATCGTCAGGCAACCAAACTGCCAAGCTCAAATCAATTCCGAAGATTTCGATCTGGATCTGTGAGGAAGCCGAAGAATTAGATGACGAAGACACGTTCGACATCATCGACCAATCGATCCGCGAAGATCAGTTCCAGAATCTTGTGATTCTCGTCTTCAACCCCACGAGCATTCATCATTGGATCTATCAGCGCTTCTACAAAGGGCAGATGCCGGATGGTTCCGATGTCCCGGATGACTTTGCTGGCGTGGCTGGCGCGGCGACGTTTATTCACATGCATTGGACAGACTGCCGTCGTCATCTGGCGCCGTCCTGGATAGAGGCAGCAGAACGTTGCAAGCAGTTCCGGCCCGCGCGGTACGCGTGGATGTATGACGGGAGGTGGCAGCAAGACACAGAAGGCGCCTTGTGGAATCATTCCCTGATTCAAAAAGCCAAGTCTCAACGAATCGACATGTCTGAGCTGGTACAGATAGCAGTAGCCCTCGACCCGTCCGTCACGTCAGACGGCGACCAGGACGAAGTCGGGCTCGTATGCGCCGGAAAGACAGCAGACGGACGGTACCTGGTGTTTTCCGACCGATCCGGGACCATGTCCGTCGGAGAATGGGCCGATAAAGCGATCATCGCCTATCAACAGTTCCAGGCGAATGCTATCGTTGCAGAGGTCAACCAGGGCGGGGATTTGGTTGAGAAGGGTATCCGCAATGCCGCGCAAGCGTTGCAGCGTACAGACTCAACAATCAACCCGCAATCTATTCGGGTATGCCCGGTCCGCGCCAGTAAGGGGAAACTGCTGCGGGCAGAGCCTATTGCGACACTGTATGAGTTCGGGAAGGTTGCACATTTGCCGGGCCTGACTAAATTAGAGACAGAGATGTGCACATACACAGGCAAAACAGGCGAACCATCGCCCGGCAGGCTTGACGCCCTGGTCTGGGCCCTGTCGTGGCTATCCGGCAGCGTCTATTCTCGCCCAAAAATCCGGAGCCTCTAAATGTTTTCCGCAATCACCCGCTTTTTTTCGTCATTCAGCAAAAAAGAGATCAGCCATTCCTGGCCCGCGTTCCAGAATTTCTTAACCGGCAACGACGGGCAAGAGGCGACATGGTCATACCAAGACCGCGTGGCGAAGGGCTACATGGGGACGGACATTGTATTCTCGGCAGTCGATATCGTGGCGAGCGCGTTCGCTTCCGTGAAGCTGTGCGCTGCGACGGTCGATAGCCAGGGGGAAGTGACGAAGCTCGGCAGGGACCACCAGTTGAACCGGCTCCTGGCCAAGCCAAATATGTTTCAGAATCAGTCAGAGTGGCTGTATGCTGTGGCGGCATTTCGCATGCTTGGCGGGACCGGATATACACTCATGGACACAGGCGACCCCGCAGACTTTACAAAGCCGGTCCACCTCTGGCCCTTGGCTCCACCAGCGACTCAATTGGTGTGTGAGCAGAACGTGATGTACTGGCAGTTCCATCCGCAGGAGAGCGGTTGTATGAAGTGGGCGTTTAGGCGTTTGCCGATCGACATCGACGGCACATCGAATATTGTCGATTGGAAAGCGTTCGACCCCACATCTATCACGAAAGGGATGAGCCCACTCAAACCGGCGGACCTCGCGTCAGATATCTACCGATACGGCAATATCTGGAACCGGACATACTTCAAGCACGGCTCCCGCCCAAGCCAAGGATTGGTGTCAGACACGAAGGACGCGAACGGCAACCCCGTATTTATGGATGAGGATCAACGCGACCTTCTCAAAAAGGAGCTGAACGAGGTATATTCAGGGCTCGCAAGCGGCAACGGCAAGCCGATCCTCCTGGAGCATATTCAACCAGTAGAGCTGAGCGCCAACCCGAAGGACGCGGACTTTATCGAGAGCCACAAGCAGGTGGCGGCAGATGTCGCGCGCACGGCTGGCGTTCCCCCGGTTCTATTGAATCAGGGCGAGGGAACAACATACGAGAACATGGCTCAGGCCAAGCTGAGCATGTGGGACGATACCATTATCCCGCTGGTAAATAGCCACGCTGAGGAGTTGACAGAAGACCTCGCCAGCCGGTGGGGCGACAACTTTGTGATCGTACCCGACTTCAGCGATGTATCAGCTTTAGAGCCGCGGCGGGAAACAGCCTGGAAACGAGCTGAAGAGTCATCATTCCTGACGGTCAACGAAAAGCGCGAGCTGGTCGGTATGGATGCTATTCCCGGCGGTGACATCGTCCTGGTCGACAGCAGCAAGCTTCCGGTTGAGGTTGTCAGCACCCTCGGCATAAACGGCGTCGATGAATGAACTGGTACAAGCAATCCGAAGACACGATACTGAGAGCAGCGATCGCGCGTCAAGAACTACTGATGGCAGCGCTGGACATCCCGTTCGAGCGGACGGTTCAGCGCAAGCTCGCCAAATACGTCGACCGCGCAGCATCCGCCGCCGGAGATGACACGCAGTTCAGCCTCAACATGGCCTTGGAAGGAATCGACCAGGATTTACTGGCGTCATACACGGCGCAATACCGCCGAACTGGCGGCGAATTCTCGCGGGCATTCTTCGCCAGCATCCAGAAATCCCTTGCCCAGGCGGAGACCAAAGACGAGACGGACATATTCAAGACGTTGCTGGATGCGTGGATAGAGGAGAACGCCGCCGCTAGGGTGCAACTGGTGACCGAGACAACTCGAGCGCTGATCCAGGGCGCCATCGCCGAGGCCGTCAACGAATCACTTGGCCCACACGGCATGCAGCAGCTGATCCGCGAACGTGCTGGGGGAGTCATCAACGCCCAACGCGCCAAGGTCATCGCCAGGACCGAGACTCATACGGCCGCGCAATTCGCGAACTCCGCCGCCGCCGAAGCGTCCGGGGTAGAACTTCGGAAGATCTGGGTTAGTACTACCGACGAGCGGACGCGCGAAACACATCGGAAGGCTGAGAGGGATTCACGCGCCACGATCATCAGGCTGGGTGAGAAGTTCAGCGTGGGCGGTCATCCGGCAATGTACCCAGGCGACCCAGCTCTGCCAGCAGCCGAGTCTGTCAATTGTTTCCACCCTGATACCGAAGTCCGGGGATTTGTCACAGCGGCGTCAAAAGCCGTCTACTCTGGGGACATGGTCACCATTGAGACTCTTGGCACGCGAAAGCTGTCCGTCACCCCTAATCACCCCATAATGACCCCTGGCGGATTCAAGGCGGCTGGTGACATTGCAAAAGGCGACAACCTTTTCGCAGACCGCGGCGCACAGGAACCGTCCGTGCTGGCAATGGACAAAAATCGTATGCCAGCCAATATCAGAGAGGTATTTGGTGCGCTTGGTGATTTGCTGCCGACGTACTCCAGAAATGCTACTGCTGTGGATTTCTACGGCGACGCTGAAGGCATTCAAAGCAATATCGATATTGTAGCGGTAGATGGCTTTTTGAAGCGTTGCGTCCAGACCCATGGCGACAGAGGCCTCAAAGAATTCTCGCTCGTACAAGCCGACGTAGTCCTGCGAGATTTCATGTGCTTTAGCCTTTCGGATTTGTTCTTCATCGGAAACGACCCTACCCTTGGCAGCGGCATTAGCTGCGGCAACTTGCTTGCGAACGGCATCCGTTCCTTGAGCTTTGATGCCCTTCCACTTCTGGCGTTCCGCATCGGATTGATCTCGCCGGTGCACTCCGTGCTTATGGAGAATTCTCGCTATCACACCGCGGTCACAACAGAAGCGCTTGGCGACCTGATGTTCCGAAATGCCAGACAAATAAAGAGCGATGACATCTGCAGGCTGGATGTCGACTCGCGCCATAGTGCGCATAGTGATTCCGGCAGCCATCAGCCGTCTGCGCATAGTGGCATAGGTCAGGCCAAAAACGTCTCCCACTTCGCGCGCGGACATTCCGGAATAGTAGAGATTGATAGCGTGGTTAATGTTGAAAGGTTTCACTACGATGGTCCTGTGCTAGATGTGGAAACTTACTCTGGTTATACTCTAGCGCAGGGTCTCATCGTTTCAAACTGTAGATGTGGGCTGGTACACAGACCGCTGATTTTGGAAGAGTAAAAACCTCGCGACGCTATGGTAAATCCGATTTTTTTATGCGGCATTGCATCCAATAAATTGCACTCTCCGGACCTGCTGGCGCAGTCACGAAAGAAAATGTACTATTTGGGCTTCTGTATACCAGTACGAGTTTCGCTGGGTACCAATCTTCGTTCCAAACGTCACTGACCTCACACGGCACACGTCCGCCCTTAAGCATCGCGTCGGTGATCTTATCGCCTTCGATGTACTCGGGCTCCTCGGCTATTTCTGGCTGCGGTTTGAGCTGGTAACAGTACGGGTTATCGCCACCCGGCCCAACGTACCACTCGCACCACGTCGCGCCCATGCATCGGCTACACTCCCAGCGGTACTCGGGCCCTTCGATGACGCGCTCCAATGCCTCAATCTTAGCGCTCAGCTTGGCAATCACGCCCTCGTGTACTTGTCGGACTTTTTGCAGGTGCTTTAGTTCATCCATTGCGTTCTCCCTTGGTTTGGGTACTGATCCTCGCTGCGGGAGTCGAACCCGCAAGCCTTCTCGGGCGGCTCGTTTCCGAGCTGCGTTCCCACGCTATAGCGAGGTTTGCTACCACACCCACCGGCGGATCTTGCCACATGCTCGACATTCAATGTCTCTCGCCACGCCGCCGGTAAGCTGGCGATACTTGACAACGGTCTTAAACTTGGCCTTTCCACACTCACACACGCCGTTCATTTCCTTGAACAGGTTGGCTTTTTTTTGCTCATCTCACTCTTCTAGTTTGGGTTAGAGTTGGTACGAGAGGCAGGATTCGAACCTGCATGCCGGTAGTCTTGGGGATTCGAACCCCGCGTCATTAATCCGGTCTTGCCGCGCCAGGGCATGTCAGCGTCTACCAATTCCGCCACTCTCGCAAATGCCCGTACTTTCCGGGCTGTCAGGCACTACCGAGGTGCCAACTCTTTACGCGCTGAGCGTAATGGTCGGGGCGGTGGGATTCAAACCCACGACATACCTATCTGAGGGAACGTCCATTATTGCTTTTGCTAGGACTTTGCGCGCATCTCAGCATCGGATGCTCTAATCGCTGAGCTACGCCCCGACTAAGTCATACTCTAGGCTTGCCCTAGCGCAATGTCAAGGGTGGAGTTAGACTTTTTCTGGATTTAACCGTAGGTTACTAGAAACCGTATTGAGGATAAGAAATGGACGTAGATTATACCAAATCCCGTAGTCTGGAATACATCACGCTGCCCTTCGAGGTCAAGGCCCTGGAGGTCAAAGAAGACGCAGCCGGAGGCAAATTTGCAGAGTTCTCCGGTTATGCTGCTGTGACCGGCAATCTAGACCAAGGCAGAGATATCATTGAGCCTGGAGCATTCAAAGATACTATTGCCGAGGGAACGGCATGGCCTATTCAGAATGACCACATATGGGATATCAAGCACAACGCGGGATTTAACAAGGCGGCTCGCGAAGACGATCATGGCCTATTTGTAGAGGGTGAATTGAACCTGGAAAAAGAGGCTGGGCGTGAGGCGTACAGCACAATGAAGCAGGCTCAAAAGCTCGGCGCGAAAGCAGGGCTGAGCATTGGCTACAAGTTGCCGAAGGGCGGCGCTGAGTATGATGACGCAATAGATGCGCGTCGGCTCAAACGGGTTGGCGTCTTCGAATATTCTAACACGCTGTTTCCCATGAACCAATCAGCACTGGTGACCAGCGTCAAGTCGGTGATCGAGTCTGACGACAAAGAACAGGTTTCAACAAAAAAGCGCGAGCTGGAGCGTATTCTGCGCGATGCAGGGTGCAGCCGGTCGCAATCGCTGAAGGCGGTCGCGGCTATCTTCGAGTGTGACGCCGAAGACTCGCAGGAAGAGGCCAAAGAACTGGCCGACTACATCAACGAAATGACAAAGAGGGTGTTCTCATGAACATGACTCCTGAAATCAAAACGGCACTTGACGCGCTCGAAAAGAAGATCGAGTCTGGCCGCAACGACCACGACGACCGTATCCGGCAGCTTGGCGAAGATGCTGGGTACTGCAAAGACACGCTCGAAAACATGACCAAAGATCTTACGGACCAATCCGAAAAGATCGACGAGGAAATCAAGAAGATCAAGTCCGCTCTTTCTCGCGGCAACATGGACCCGGCAGCGACAGACGCGTTGCAGCTGAAGAAGGAAGCGCACGCCATTCGCGGGTGGATGAAAGGTCATAGCGGCGAGGGCGTCAGCGGCTCCATTCCCCTCGATCAGCTCATGGAATCAAAAGAGCTTATGCGCAAAGATTTGAGCGTTGGCGACGGCCCGGAAGCCGGGTTCGCCGTGAAGCCTCAGATGGAGCAAATGATCACGTCAACTGTGACTGAGCGCTCCAGCTTCCGTCAGGCGGCAACGGTCATCACGCTCAGCAACAGCGACCACATCGAACGTCTCGTCAACAAAAAGGGCGGCGTCGGCGCCACTCGTGACGGCGAGACCGAATCCGCAGCGAACGAAGACACCGGCAACCCGTCCCTTGGCGATCAGAGAATCTACGCCAATTTCATGGGCGCGAGTGTAAATGTCACGCAACAGCTTCTCGACGATGCGGCGTTCCCGATCGCGAGCTGGATACAGGAAGAAGCGACTGACGACTTCCTGACCCGTGAAGACACTGAATGGTTCCTTGGCCGCGGCGCTGGTCGCAACGTCAACGAAGCGCGTGGCGTCCTCACATACGCCGCCGGTACTTCCTACGGTCAGATCGAGCAGGTGAGCTCTGGTTCGTCCGGTGCGTTTACAACGAACGGTCTATTGAAGCTTCAGGGCTCACTGAAGTTCCAGTATCGCCAGGGCGCACGGTTCTACGCCCAGCGTAGTGTGATCTACACCAACCTGCTGACCCTCAAGGATGGCGAAGACAATCACTATCTGGTCCCGGACTTTGCCGAAGGCTTCGGCTTCCGTCTGCTCGGCGATCCGATCGACGCCGCTCCGGCAATGCCTGCCGCCGCCGCTGACAGCCTGTCGCTGGTTTACGGAAATTTCGCACGCGGTTATCAAATCGTTGACCGTAGCGGGCTTGTCCTGCTTCGCGACCCGTACACCGCCTATCCCAAGGTGAAGTTCCGTTTCCGTAAACGCACCGGCGGCGACGTCGGCGTGTTCGAAGCCATCAAAATCCAAAAGCTCGCAGTCTAGGAGGTTTTCCATGGGCGCAGTGAATGATATTGGCAACAAGCTCTCGGCAGTTATGTCCGTTGAATCCGCAACGTACACGACCGACCCCGCGACGATCACCGGCATCGACATGCAAGGGTCGAACGCGGTCGTGTTTTATTGTGCGATTGGCGAGTCTGGCGACACCCTGTCCGGATCTGTAAAAATTGACTTGGTCCTGCAGGAGTCTGACGACGACTCGACATACACCGACGTGACCGACACCGACAATGCAATCGGTATTCGCGAAATCTACGCGACTCCGGTTGCTGGCGCTGGTCTCCCTGACGCGACTGATGGCATTTTCCAAACCATCGACGCCGCGGCTGAAGACTCTACGCTGTACGCTATCGGCTACCGCGGCACATCCAGGTATTGCCGGGTGCTCCCGGACTTTACCGGCACGCACTCGAACGGCTGCCCGCTGGCGGTTGTGGCCGTCCGCGGCATGCTAGACAGAGCTCCGAACGTATAGGTTGCGTTCATCCCCCCTAGCCCCGTCTTTCGACGGGGCTTTTTTGTTTAACGATCGAATGAATGCTGGATGTAGGACAGGCGGTCATTGTCAATAACCCAGCCAAGCCGCCCTAGATCTTCGATTCCGTCCTTACCGAGGGCTTCTCCGGCTTCCTCGACAGTGATGCTGCGGAGCGTGTCGTGGGACAGTTCGTGGACAATGATCGGATCAGACACGCTGTCAGCGATCTTCCAAAGCCCCACAAGTATGGGGTCGCGTTTGCTGGGTTCTGAGGTGGTTGACGTCAGGATGCCGACAAGCTCCTTGCGGGACAGCTTCTGTTTGGGTTGCCGCCTGTATTGCCTCGCGACCAAGACAGCGATAATGACGAGTTGCAGAATAATGATGGCGATGTGCATGGACGGGGTGGAGGAACCTGTTGTTGCGCTAATCTAACTCTCGAACCCCGCTAAGTCAACCTTGACGCGGGTAGTTGTTTCAGTGACCGCGTGGCTGATCAACGGTCCTACGTTGACAGTTTGGGATGCGCGGATCTGGATGCGCATCCCAAAGACCATCTCCTCGTACCAGTACTGGGCTGCCTCTGCGGCGTGGGCTTTCAACGTCTCCTGGAATCGCGGGTGCTCGGCGTCTTCGTGGCCTTGCAGCTTCGCTACGATGTAACGGGCGAGCCCGTCCTCGGTGAACTGTAGCCGCGCCTTTGGCGGCCTTCCTCTGCGTTTTTCAGTCATGGCTTTCCTCTTCGTTGTATTCATTCCGGCTGGCTATGAACTCATTGCGACATTCGCGACACAGCCAGATGAGGTTTTTAGGCTCCCAGCGCAGGCTGATTTTCCGAACCCTGTGAAGCGCCGAGCAATCCCGGCACGACCCACAAACTTCACAGTATCCGTTGGCGCGATCGCGACACGCATTCGCCGCGACCATGTCTTTTTTCCTGTTCTGATAGGCTTCTGTGGCAGTAGCCGCATTAAGGTGGAATTGGGTAATCATGGTCTCTACCATTTGACTGTCTTAGGCCTTTCGGCCAGATATCCATTGAGACAGTATTCTTCGGCCTCCCGCCCGCTCATCGAATGGCCTTGGGCGTAGAAGGCCCGACTTTCGGCAGCGGCGCGTGACACGCCAGCCTTGATGGCTTCTGCGGCGAGCGCCCCACCGTAGGAGTTGAGTTTGGTGGTGGTGGTGGTGGTGGTCATGGTCTTCACTCCTTGGTTTGTGGTGTTTCTGTCCATACCCTTAGTATAGCATTGCGCTAGCGCAACTTCAAGGTGGTGTAGTGGTTTTTTCCAAAAAAAAATGTACCGTACAGTATGGTACCTCATACACAGTTTCGCTATGCTCAGACGACTGAGCCTGACGGAGGGGTTGTGTCGCTGGCCTCGGCCAAGGAGCACGCCTACATAAACGACACTGGCGACGCGACCTACGACGCACAGCAAAACATCATTATCCAGGGCCTGATCGGCGCTGCAGTGGCCCGGTTCGAGCGAGAGACCGGAAAGCAGATTCGGGTCACCGGATTCACTGCGACCATTGACCGGCAGAACTGGGAGTACTCAGACACCTACGGCTACTATGATTTTTGGCTTCGTGACATCCCGCTGGTCGCGGTGAGCAAAATCTACTACGTCAACGACGACGCGTCAGAAGACACACTCGATTCGAGTAAGTACGCCGTCGACACGAAGGCGGGGAAGGTCATTGCGTCAGAGCTTCCCGAGTCAACCGGGACAATCGCTGATATGGGCGGATTCAACATTGACTATACTGCAGGTCTTGCGGCTCAGCTCACCGGCACATTGAACGCTGACGTGGCGGCAGATGCAACGAGTGTGACCGTCAAAACCTTGTCGGCTGATCCAGACTCGCAGCGGGGAATCCTGACGATGGTCAACGCCACGACCGGCGCGCGTGAATCGATCGTATTCACGGCATGGACCGAGAGCGCGAGCGTCTACACATTTACCACTGCAGTCACAGTAGCTGCGTTTAGCGAGAACGACGTGGTCTATGTGATCTCACCGCCTGAGGACGTGCAAACGGCTATTTACCAGATCGTGGCGCATTGGTACGAACACCGCGAGGCGGTCGGAAACGAAGAACTTATGCGTGTGCCAATGGCGGCAGACGCGATCATCCAGAAATACAGAATACGGAGGCTGTAATGGCCGAGAAGACCAAAGCCGAACTCAAGGCAGAGATCGTCGAACTCAAGGCCAAGCAGGCCGAGCCCAAAGAACTGAACCTCGTCGAGATGGTTACCGCTGCTCACGACGAACTGCAGAAAAACGATCACGTCCACAACGTGCATGTCGCGGTACTCGCACTGCGTAAGGCGCTGAGGTATCTCGCGAAATAATGGTCCGCACCGGCAAACTCCGTGAGCGTGTAGTAATCCAGACCAGGGTATCTGCAGAGTCTGGCGATAGCGCGACGGATATCACTTATGCGGATGTGGCAACAGTCAACTGCAACGCGATCAATATTGCCGGAAAGCAGTTGATTGGTTCGCGCGGGGCCAATTTTGCGGCGGATTACCGGTTTGAGATCCGCTGGTACTCCGGCCTCACGAAACAGCATATGCTACTATATCGCGACCACATGACAGGCGAGGATATGAGGCTCGAAATCATCAGTATCCAAAACCTTGATGAGCGGCGTCGGCGCATGCTGATCTTTGGCAATCTGGAGGCCGAAGAGAGCAGCGACCAGAACCCGTCACCAGTATCAACGGACGTCCCTACGATACCATGATCAATGTAACTATCACAGAAGCCGGACTGGCAGACCTCGACGACAAGGTGAATAAATGGGTTGAGGGCACGGTAGCGAACACCGTGCGTGCGCTCCGTGCCGCTGTGATCCTGTTAGAGGGGCAGGCGCGTGAGATGATCCTGCAAGGCCCTACCAGATCAGGTGTGATCTATTTTCGCGGCGGCAAACAAGCGCAGCGCTCCGCCCCCGGTGAGCCAGCCAAGTCAGATACAGGCAACCTGCAATCCTCGCTCAGATGGCATCAGACCAAAAACGGCAGCGTGGCGTTTGGTTATCTCAACAATATTGCACCGTACGGACAATACCTGGAAGACCCCAACTCCAAGAACCGGCCGGTCTTGGTTCCCACGACCGAACAGAACTGGCTCACGGTAACGCGCCTACTCACCGGCGCATTAAGCGGGGACAACTGATGCCAGCCATATTTACACGCCCGTCCCAGGTGATTGCAAGACTCCGCGAGGTAAACGCGCTAGGCGTTGCCGGTGTGGCAGGATGGCCCACGTTCGAGATCCATGGCGCCGGCGCAAATGAACTGGTCGACCTCGCCGCCGAACATAACACCCCAGCCGCCCTATTCGTAGTAGTAGGATCATCAAACGGCATACCGACTACCCTCAATGGGGACGTGCCGACTACAGTTACGCACACCTTCGATATTTATTTTGGACAACTGATGCAGGATATCCGGGGAAGCCAGGCCGACGAATGGAGCGTGTTCTATAAGGAGTTCTTAATTGTCGCCTTGCATGGCTACGAGTTTCTCGACGGGCAGACCCCGCTATATTTCGCGACGGAATCACCGGTCACTGTAGACGGTCACGCTATCTACCTGAGGGCGTACCAGTTCGCTCAGGAGATCGAGATCCGTCGGTCCGACCTCGACTTTGGGCTGGGCGAGTGGGCCGATCTGGAATGGTTCCAGAAATTTGTCGCCGACCTGACATTTGAAGCCCCGCCGCTGGGCGATACCGATACCGTTGTCGTAACCGCAGAACCACCAGGCCCGTTCTCATGAGAATCCTACATATAGCCAAATACGCCAGCGGCCGCACCTACAAACAGGTGTTGGCCCAGCAGTCTGCAGGCTGGGACGTCACTTTGATGGCGTGTCTAACCGGACATCCAGAGTTGCACGAAATGGTTTCTAAGAGTTGTTCTGTGCCGTCCGGCAATATGCTGAAAGAGCTGGACTATAACGTTGCCGTAGTGCATACGACATGCGCGACCGCCGCCGACGCGGACGTTATGCCAGCGCTATTGACCAACTGCCAGCGCCTTGTTTGGGATTGCCACGACCTGACAGATATTCGTCCGGTTGACAAATACGATGCGGTGATCGTTCCGTCCAAAGGGTACCAAAAGCACCTTCCCGGAAGTCACGTAGTGTACTCTAAGGTTCCCTCGTCCCTATGGCCCGCATGGGCGGACAGGGAAATTGCTGGCTGTATCCTGACCGCAACCCTTTCGGCCAATCAATATTGGTCGGACTATCGTCCTGTAACAACTGCGCTTCCGCTGTTTGTGCTGCCTGCCAATGTCCCGGTTGAACCAGAGTTCGAAACGATGAACGTCCTTCAGAAGCAGCCTTACCGAAACTTACTCGGACCTATACGGGCTACTCGGCGTCACGAGAGACACGGCACGAAGGCGGATCATAAAACACAGAGGTCAGCTTACGATGGAATCAGAACTCGACAACATGCGCGCAGCATATAGGAGTTAATATGGCATATCAGACACTACTCACCAACCAGACCACGAACGGCAGCGGGACCGGCTACCCATCACCCGGCGGGCAGGCGATGCTCATTGTATCCGGAACGTTCGACGGCGCCACGGTTACCCCGGAAATCACGCACGATTCTACAGATGAGGGTTGGGTCGCTATCAACGACGACTCAGGTACAGCGGTTGCGATCACAGCAGCTACCAACGACGGCTATATCCGCTGGCTTCCGAGCGAGTACTCTCTTCGCCTGACGGTATCCAGCGCAGGCGGCTCAACTGACATCTCAGCGAAGGTCGTGTGGTAATGCAAGGCATATATATTTCTGGCAGTCACATCCCAGGCGTATACATTCAGAGCGCCTCGGCTGCTCCTGTGAATACGGTGGCCCCGGTGGTGACAGGAGTAGGGTATGCTGGGCAGACTATGTCCACGACGAACGGGACGTGGACCGGGAGCCCAACCGGCTATTCGTACCAGTGGCAGGCCAACGGCGTGGACATTTTCGGCGCGACATCCTCAACCTACGTCGTGACTATCGACAAAGAAGGCGCGGAGATTCGATGCGTCGTCACCGCAACGAATGCAGGGGGCTCCACCGATGCCAACTCAAACGCGGTTCACAATTGGATACCTTCAGACGATACGTCCTTACACGCGCACTGGGACGCGGCGAATGAGAGCACGATCACTGCGAGCGGCGATGAAGTCTCATCGATAGCGGATCAGGGGCCGAACGGCTATGATCTGACAGTTAACGCCAATTATGTCTATACCGGAACACGTGATGAGAATGGCCTTAACGTCTTGGACTTCGACGGCGATGGGTATATGCAGTCAACCGACTTTCAAATGCCCGCTGACGGGGATGTTGCTATCATATCCGTGCAGATCATTGATGAGGTTACTCTCTCCTTGGACGCACTACACGCCTGGCAGTCATCGAACGACTATCAAATAAATTCTGGGAACTCCAGTTTTTTTGAGGGCCAAGCAGCTGTCGCTTTCGGCGACAGCTTTGACTTCAGCGGTAGCCCACACTCTGGGGTTGGACTGTGGAACTACGTCACAGACTATCAGGGCTCCAGCACTCATTTTATGCGAAAAAATGGGGCATCGGTCGGAAGCGCCGCAATGAACACCCAAATGTCTCAAACCGGATCGTACTTCGTTTTGATGACCAACCGCAACCGGTCCGGGAATCTAAACGGCGCTGTCGCCATAATGGTTATGACAACCGACAACTCCCAGGCGAATTACCAGAAACACGAAGGGTATGCGGCTTGGAGATATAGTCTGGTATCAGATCTTGACTCTGGACATCCCTACAAATCTTCACCCCCAACAGTCTAACAAAAAGGAAAGACTATGTCATCGTATAAACAGCAATACGAAGTCGCACAGAACACGGACTTTCGGGAGATGGTCCTGATTGCAATCGGTGCCAGCGCCGTTGCCATCCAGTCAGAAAACCCTGCAAACCTCACGCCGCCGATTGGGTATGATCCTGATGGCACCACTGAAGAACGGCAACAAGGCTGGCATTTGAGGCGATCAGGGTTGGCCGGGTCGATTCTTCGCAACCAGTCGCACTATGTCGAGCCGTTTGCTTTCTCTGTTGCGAATAACATTGGAGCATACGTTACCCAAGGCGGTGAATTGAAGTACGGCTCTGATCAAACGCTTGAGGACATCAACGTGCAAAATGCGTCTAACGCATTGTTTGACGCTTGGGCCGGTTCTCACTCATCGTCGTAGAAAACCTCGAATTTTTCGTGTATATTACGAAATAGCATAAGGAGCACAGAGAATGTCAATTCGAAATTTCGGGACATCGCGCCTTGTACCGGGCACGTATGTAACCCCTGACAGCAGCCGCGCAATTGACGGCGCGCTAGTCGGTCCGACTGAGACTGTTTTGATCGGTCAAAAGACTTCAGACGGTACGATCACCGCCGAGGTATTTACCCAGGTATTCAGCGCCGCGGACATCCAAGAAAAGGCCGGAATCGGCAGCCAACTGGATGAGATGGGGCAATACTGGTACAAAAACAACGTCGCGAACAAACTGTGGATCGTCGCTCTGGATGACGCTGGAGCGGCAACCGCTGGCACACAGACGCTGACGATCACTGGAACGGCGACCGCAGCTGGTACGGTATACCTGTATGTGAATGGCGTCCAGATCCAGGTTGGTGTATCGAGCGGCGACGCTAACACAGCCGTCGCGACCGCCATTGAGACCGCAATCGGTACGGGCACGACCGACGCTGCCTACCCGGTAACCGCTGGCGCGGCCGCTGGTGTCGTTACCCTCACCGCGAAAAACGGCGGGACGGTTGGCAACGACATAGATGTCAGACTGAACCTGAACTCCGGTGAGGAGCTTCCGGCTGGCATCAGTATTGCGATTGCAACGGGCGTAACCGGCGCGACCGATCCGGATATCGACGACGCTATCGCAGCGATCCCCGACGACATCATTAATTGGTGGATCTCACCCTACACTGACGCCTCAAACCTCGGCAAACTGGAAACCGAACTAGAACGGCGCTGGGGTACCTTGGTACAGCTCGACGGTCAGGCTGTGATTGCGTACGAAGGCACCGCCTCAGCAGTCGCAACGTTTGGCGACGGCGAGAACAGCCAATACATCCAATGCATGGACGCCGGGGTTAACTCTCCTATGCCGCCGTATTTGTGGGCGGCAGCAGTAGCCGGGCAGATGGTCTACAGCGCGGACGCCGACCCGGCTCGACCGTTCAGGAGTCTTCCGCTCGTCGGAATCATCGGCGATACGTTGACGGACAAACGGACCGACACCGAGCGCAATTCGCTGCTCACGTCAGGAGTGAGCACGCATCTGATTAATACCGCTGGTACTGTGTTGATTGAGCGCATGGTTACGTTCTACACCGAGAACGCCGTGGGCGCGGCTGACACGGCATGGCGCAACTCTAACACAGCCTCCAACGTATCCTTCCTTCGCCAGAGCCTGATCAACCGGATCAACACCCGGTTCCCCCGTCACAAGTTGGCAGACGACGGGACAACGTTTGGCGCTGGTCAGCCCATCGTGACTCCGTCCGTCATAAAGGGCGAGATTGTCGACCTTTACGAGGACTGGATTCAGCTCGGGCTGACCGAGGATCTAACCACGTTCAAGGATTCTTTGGACGTGGAGCGCGACGCTACCGACCGGACGCGCGTCAATGCCACGGTTCCGCCGATCCTGGTCGGTCAGTTCTATATCTTCGACGTAACCCTGCAATTCATTCTTTAGGAGGCATAAATGGCACAGCAGGCAAACCTAAAAAAACTTTCGATCGACGGCACAGAGTTCAGCCCAAGCGGTGAGTGGACGCTGCAAAAAGGCGGTCGCTCACGTGATGTGAGGAAAAATCTCAACGGCACCATCGACTGGAAAGAGACGCCCGAACCCGATGTTTGGTCCGGGCCGATCTCATGGCCGGGCGGCGTCACGGTTGAGACGCTCCTCAACGCAGAGTCAATCCGCGCGACCGCTGAACTGCGGAACGGCTCTATCGAGCAGTTGACTCAGGCCGTCGTAAGCAATCACCCGGAACTGGATACGGACGGCGGCGAATTGACGCTTGAGCTGTCCGGCAACTCCCGCACACTCACCGACTAAAACAAAGGATGAACGCAAATGTCCGAAACGTACAAGCTCAAAACGCCCGTAGTGATGGGCGAGGAGCGATGTGACGAGATTACAATCAAACCGCCCATCGGCAAGCTGCTGATGCAATACGAAGTTAGGCTGATCGGCCCAGAGAGCATGAAGTCTGCCACGTTCGGCGACCTCTGCAAGTATCTGCTGGCATGCGGCGTGCCCGAGTGGGTAGTTGAGCGCATGACGGCAGTCGACCTGGACGAAGCCGCGGGTATCGCGCTCCCTTTCTTCATTCCTGCGCCCGAGTCTACGGACTAGATCTTCGGGCTGGTTTCTTGCAGGCGGTTAGGGTAATCAGCCCATACTATCACCTGACCCTGGCGTGTTATGAGAGGTTGACAGCAGACGAAATGAGCGATTTCCTCGACCAATACCAGAAGGCGAACCGGTAATGCCCAGATATTCTGCTCAGGTTGACATAAAATACAGCACCAACGCCAAGGGTGCGAGCAAAGAAGTCACCAAAGCGAACAAGGCCATGGAGAAGTCGACTAAGTCGACCTCCAAAGCAATGGCGGCGATGGGTAGGGTTGCGGGACGGGCGCTGACTGCAGGGCTCGCAGCGGCCTCCGCGGCGATGGCATACGGCATAGCCAAGGGCTCAGAGTTCCAGGCGGCGTTGGCGGATCTGTCGGCTATTACCGGAGCAACCGGTACTGACCTCGAGTTCTTGGGTAGCGAAGCCCTGCGGATGTCCAGCGCGTACGGGATTGCAGGGACAGACGTCGCAACGGCTACGAAAATTATTGCATCAGCAAAAGCTGAATTATTAGACCAGCCTGAGGCACTCGCAGCGATCACCGAGCAAGCAATCATCCTGAGCAAGGCCCAGCGTGTAGATCTGACGACGTCGACAAGGGTGCTCACCCAAGCAATGAACCAGTTTGGTTTGGGCGCTGACGAGGCTGCACGTGCAACCAACACCATCGCCGCGGCCGCAAAATTTGGCACGTCAGAGCTTGGCGATGCGGGAGCTGCATTGGTCCAGGCCGGAACCGCTGCGAGGCTCGCCAACGTTGACTTCGAACAGACCAACGCGGCCATTCAAGTCTTGGCGAAGCGCGGCGTTGTCGGGGCCCGTGCGGGAACGGCGCTGCGTGCGATTTTCACTCGCATGGCTTCGCGCCTGGAAGATGAACTCAACCCCCAAGTCATTGGGTTGACGAAGACGCTGGAGCGGCTTGCGCCTATTCAGAATGATGTAGTCAGGTTGGGCGAGTTGTTCGGCGAAGAGTACACGAGCGCCGGTAAAATTCTGATTGAAAACCGCGGCTTGTTTGCGTCGCTAACTGAGCAGATCACCGGGACCAATATTGCCAACGAGCAGGCTGCAACGAATATGGGCACGTTCCGCGAATCTGCAAACCGGCTGTATCAAGTATTGCAAAACAAACTGATCAAGACTTTCCTCGACATGGAGCCAACTTTAACCGCTGCAACTGAGCAACTGATACGGCTGTTTGAGACAGGGCGCGAGACCGGATTCTTGGCTGAAGTGGTAGAAGGCGCCAAGATATTTGGCGAAGGGCTGACTGGTCTGATCGCGATTATTGGTAAAGCTGTTGAAAGCTTGAAACCGCTCTGGGATATCATGCGCAAAATCCAATCCGTTGCTGCTGATGTATTAGCTATGGTGATGATTTTAAATACTGATACCGGCGGCCCAACAGCAGAGACCTTGGAGGACCGACGACAACGAATGCAGCAGCGGATTCGAGAACGTTCGAAGGCTGATGAGGCAGCGAGCATTAACACGCGGCCAATGAGCCTGGATATGCGCGTAAGGCTGGATGGCAGCGGGCAAATGCAAGTAGAGGAGGTCAACGCTTCAACCGACTTATCCCTGACCATTGAGCAGGGGCTGATGATCCCAGGAGGTGCTTTTGGGCTGGCGTGATACATTGAGGACAGCGAGCTTCAAAGGTGTGGAATTCCAGGCGGATATCGTGCAGGATACGTACGGCGTCGACCTGCTGACGAATAAGAAGTCGCGCCTATCGCTGAAGGATATCCAGGGCAAGACTAAATCTGTAGAGCTGGCAGACCCTTTTGCCGAATCCGTTTCAAAACGACCGCGCGAAGTTACTGTGGTTGCACACTTCTCCGGCGACGACTATCAGGCCAACCTCAACCGGTTCATTGAGGCAGTCAAGTCTGGGACCAGGGGCGTGTTGGTGCTTCCGAGCCGTGATCAGATGTATGCATTGGCACAAAGCGCGGCGATCACCTGGAGCAATCGCGAGGGCGGCTGGGAGACTGTCAACGTCAGGTTTATCGAGGCGGGCGAGTTTAACACCCCACAATCTGGCGCCGCTACCGTCCAGCAGTCAGAGCTGCGGGCTGCTGATTACAGCGAGTCAGTCAACTCAGCAGTTCAAGACGCGTGGGACGTGGCTGGACCTGATTATGTACAGGACGCTGCAGAGGCCAATACCGATACCTTCCTCGATGTGGCCGACGACTCCCTGAAATCCGGCCTGGCCGGGGTAACCTTCGACGCCGTCAAAAATAGGATTGACCAGCTCCGGACAGATCTCCCTGAAACAATCACAGACGCCCAGGCGCTGACTGTAGAGCTAAGCGCCATCATGGGCGACATCGAGACAGCGTTTGACACGCCTCAGCAATCATACAATGCGCTTCTCGGAATTAACGATCAATTTGCTGCGCTGCAGGTCCGGGCGATTGCGGTCGGTACTACACCCGCCAAGTTGGCAGAGCAGTCTAACCAGCAGAGCCTACAGATATTAATCCAGTCGCTGTCTATCATCGGGATCGCAAACATCCTTTCCGATCTGGAGTTTGCCTCTGTGTCCGATGCGACACTTGTCCGCGAACAGGTGTTTGATCGGATCACAGAACTGCAGGAGTACATCGGCGATCTGAGCGGTGATTGGGGCGACGTCTATAAGGATCTGACACTCACGCGCGCGGCGATCTGGAACGACCTCGCAGCCAGAACCGCTGCGCTCCCGGTTATCGATACGCTCCCGCTCCGCGAGGAAGTACCGGCGGTCGTCATAGCATACGCAAAATACGCTGACACCGATCGGTATACCGAAATTCTCACTCGAAACGACGTCCCGCGCAGCCTGTTTACGTCAGGCGACATCGAAATACTGACAGCATGATCTCCATTGAAATCAACGGAATACAATATACGGACTGGCATCAGGCGCAGGTGCTCTCAACGCTTGCTGCGCTGGCTGATTCGTTTTCTATCACCGGTCGCAATCGCTTCACTGATTATCAGATAAAGGCGGGCGATGAGTGCAAGGTCTACATCGCCGACGAGCTGCAGATAACCGGATACATCGACACAATCAAGGCTGGGCTCGACGGGATGATCACGTTGATGGGGCGCGACAAGACCGGTGACTTGGTGGATTCTCAGCTACCCGGCCAGACGACATTCAACCAGCTCACTCCAATAGATATCATCACCAAGATCTGTGATCAGTTTGATATTGATGTGGTCGCCGATCTCGAAACAATGGCGACAATCGAATTGTTTGTAGTCGCCCAGGATGAGACCGCGGGCGAGGCAATAGGGAGGATGGCGTCAGATTATGCGCTAATCATCAACAGCACACCAGAGGGCGCGTTGAACATTCAGAACGGCACGGATCTACCGTTTCACGGCAACTCATTTATCGAGGGTGACTCGATAACCTCGGCAACAGTAATTGCCAACGACCGACGGCGGTTTTCAGAGTTCACGGCAATCGGTCAGCGCTACGCATTGCCGCAGGTATCCGGATCTGTCGCCGGGACGTCCAACCGTACGCGTGTCCGCCGGAAGATCATCGACGGCGGAATTGATAGCGCGACCTGTGGTTTCTCCGCCATTCGCCTTTCGCAATGGGAAGAGGGACAGTCAGTACGCGTGGTAATGGACCCGGTCGGTTTGTGGCTGTTACCCGCTGGCATATTGATCAACATCACGTCGCCAGCGCTCGGAATCAATGGGCAGATGGCTATTGAGCAGGCTCTCACCAAATTCACCGGCGGCGATGCAACGACTCAATTTACCCTGGTCTCTCCCGAGGCGTATGGCGGCGATCCAATAACCTGCGAGTGGCTGAAATGAACGTCGTAAGAGCAATCCGAAACATGATCAGCCTCGCGAAGATGGTCACCGGATCAGCGGGCGAATACCAGTTCGAAGTACAGACCGGCGAGATCCTGAGCAAGGTTCGGTTCGTGCAGAACTTCGGCTTTGTGAGTGAGCCGCCGGCAGACAGTACGGCGCTATTAACATCTCGCGCGGGCTCAAAGGACGCTTCGGTGGCTGTAGTGATCGAGAACCGCGACGGCGCGGTCAGCCTTGCGTCAGGTGAGGTTGTGGTGTACAATAATCATGGAGTATCGATCCACCTGAAAGCCGGTGGAGTCGTTGAAATTTTAGGCGCAGACCTTGAGGTTACCGGCGATGTGCAGGACGCAGGCACAGTCACGCCGACAATGCAAGACATGCGCGACCTCTACAACACGCATACACATAACGAGACAGGATCGGTCACAGCAGTGCCGAATCAATCAATGTAATAATGGGTGATTTTTCATTCAGATTTAAGAACTCAGCTCAGATCTTTGCGGATCTAGAGATATCGCGCGGCGATTTCCTGGTGGGCAATGAGCTTGAGACGGCTGTGATTATGTCGCTGTTCTCCGACTCACGCGCAGAGGATGATGAGTATATCCGATACTCCAGCAATTTCCAACGCCCGCCGCTGAATCGGGGATTCTGGGTCGACACATATCGCAATACTGTCATGGGTTCCGGCCTCTGGTTACTCGAGCGTGAGAAACGCCTGCAATCCACATTGGTACAGGCTGAGACGTATGCTTCAGATTGCCTGCAGTGGCTGATCCGGGACGGCGTATGCAAGTCGATCAACGTGACTGCAGAGTTCGACGCAACGAATCAGGAAGTGCTGAACCTTGACGTGGTGCTGACGCGCCAGGATGAGGAAACTACCACTCTGCAGTATGCGTATGTATGGGACACGATAAACACTGCTGCGGCTCAACCTGCAGCATCTGCGCCACCCGCGACACCTGACCCCAATACCGTACTATTACTGCCAATGCAGGGCGCCAACGGGGCGACCAATTTTTTTGATGCGTCGCTGGGTGGCGTGGGCAGCCCGCACACGGTTACTGCGGTAGCTGATGCACAAATCAGCACAGGACAGACTAGCCCGTTTGGTGATAGCGATGGGGTAGGGCTGTTGGATGGGACAGGAGACTATTTATCCGTACCAGCTAGTGCAGACTGGGATTATGGCAGCGACAATTTTACCGTTGAGTTTTGGTTCCGTGCCGACGCCTCTCAAGTCAACTCCCCACACCTCCTAAGCTCTTCCTCATTTAAGCTGCGCATCTCCCTCGACAACAAGACAGACGTTGGGCGTAATGATGGAGCTTTGGCACTAGTGGCCATCGGATCAACCAGCACCTCGGCTGCTACATATGACGAAAATAATGGTACCCTCTATCTAGATCAGACATGGCACCATTTGGCTTTGTGCCGGGTAACGAACACCATGTACCTATTCATTGACGGAATCAGGCTTACTCCAACATATGGGACAGAGACTATAGGCGGAACTTTGGATGAATCAGCAGAGACTGTTTATGTTGGCACATACAATGGATCTGATACATTCAATGGATACCTGTCTGACCTCAGAATTTCCAATGGGATTGCTAGGTATACAGCCAACTTCACGCCGCCGACCGCGCACCTGAACCCATACCTATAGGATTTTGCAATGGCATACACGCGCCCAACGCTTTCGTCGATAGTCGCAGACGTCAAGGCTGATCTGTTCAGTCGTTTTCCCGACCTAGACGCACAACTGGAAAACTCTATGGCCCTGGCAATTGCGGCCGTGATCGCAGGAGGGATATCAGGCAATTACGACTATCTCGACTGGCTGCTAAAGCAGATGTGCCCAGACACAGCAACGGCTGAGAATATGGAACGCTGGGGAAATATCTACGGCCTGTCCCGTTTGGCTGCGGAAAAGGCAGACGGTGACTGCACGTTTACCGGGACAATAGGATCGAGTGTCCCGACTGGGGCAGAGCTAACGTCATCCGGCGGCGTCCGGTTTGAGGTGGTCATCGGATTTACGCTGGCAGCGGCAAGCGAGGACCACGAGGTCCGCGCGGTTGATCCTGGCAGCGACGGCAACCAGGACGCGGGCGCAACGCTTACCCTAAGCGCGGCATACAGTGGACTTGATCCTACTGCGGATGTCGCGGCAGGCGGTCTGACCGGCGGACGTGATCGTGAGACAGACGACGCTCTCCGCGTACGAGTCCTCGCGCAGACCGCGGCAGCGGCAAAGGGCGGCAGCGCATCCGACTACGACCTATGGGCTAGAGCGGGCGTTGGCGCTACCAGAACATGGGTCCGGAACTGGCAGAATGCAGCGGCTTTTGGCGACAGCGCATCAGTCGGGCAGGTTAAGCTGTATTTTGCGATGGATGATACGTATTCTGACGGCATCCCAGCGGCTGGCGATGTTTCAGATCTACAGGACTATATTGACGACCTGAAGCCTGTCGGTTGTGAGTTCGAGGCGATTGCGCCGACCGCTTATGCAGTAGCGTTCAATCTCACGATCGTTCCTGATACCGCCGCACTCCAGACAGCGACTGACGCGGCGCTGAAGGACGCGATTACGGAATATGGTATTCCCGGCGGCGAAATCCCGCTTAGCGCATTTCAGGAGGCAATGACCCAGGTGTCAGGCCTCACGTCGTGGACCATCAACAGCCCGACCGGCGGCGTCACGGCGACCGCTGGAACACTCCACACACTCGGAACAACAACCTACGTCTAATGCCGACAGAAGACCAATTTTATAACGCGATCCACAAGCTCTTGCCCCCCGGTAGGGTGTGGCCCGGCGCGAATGAGGTCACGAACCTCAACACGCTGATCCGGTCGATCGCAGCGGCTGTTAAGGACTGCGACGATAACACGTCAGATGAGTTTGACGACGTGTTCCCAGACTCCTACGTCCCTGGGAATTACCTGGAAGACTGGGAACGGGTCCTTGGGCTGCCCAAGAGCTTCGATGATACCACTTATTTTCTGGCGGGTACAGACACATGCCAGGAGCCGCTGAGCGTCACCACCACGACCACGCCGACTCCGGCGACGGACGAAGACCGGCGGGACTACATCCTGTCCGTGTTGCAGTCGTCGATCTACAATAACGATCAGTTCTATATAGACGTAGCCGCTGTATTGGGATACACCGTCACAATCGCGACAATCTCCCCGTGCGAGTGGACAATCACAGTTGCCGGCGGCAGTGGTGACATTGATCTACTCACCGCGACATGCGAGTTTTTTAAGCCAGCGCATACGCGGCTAACAATCATACCATAAGGAGTTTACATGTACCGCATAGATAATGCATCTTCTACAGCCAGCCTGCCGACACCCGGACCGGTCGGCCCAAATCCGGATGGATACTACGACTCAAACACAGTCGTTGAGCAGGACGCACTTAACGCGATGCAAGAGGAGATCTGCTATGTCATCGAGCAGCAATCAATAAGCCTCAGCAAGACCAACAGGACACAACTCAAAGCTGCCATTGATGCCATGATTGCGGGTGTTGCTCAATATCCAATCAGAGCGTGGGCTGTGATTGATATGACCGGCCCGACGCTGACCGCAGGCGGCAATATTGCGAGCGTGAGTTCCGCAGCAACTGGAGATATCACTATCAACTTCACGTCCGCCCTGCCGTCGAATTACGCAGTTTTCGGACATGCCCAGCACGCTTCTGCACCTACCGCTGATAGTAACGTTCCCTCGGTTGGGATCAGCCGCCGCACAGCGACTCCATTGGGGACCACATCTGCACAGCTCGGAGTAACAATAAATCTGACAGGTACAGCGGTTGCGCTCAATTCGCCAATTCTTACAGTTGCATTCTGCGCTTAAGGAGGAATATGCATATAGCGTACGAAATCGAAAACGAATTTCCCGAGCTGTACGGTCCGACGTCGGTAGTCATCGAAGAGCGGCCGAACGGCAATATACCAGACGGCGCGATTGAGGTGGATCTAGCCAAATTGCCTGACGCCGCTGACCGCTGGCGCTGGGCGATCAAGGGCAAGAAGGTGGTGATTGACAAGGGACGCAGGCGCACCAAACAGGCGGCCCAGGCCAAGGCCAAAGAGGAAAATATGAGCCGCCTGTACGAAGGGATTGACCTGATAATGAACTGGCTATCGACCGAGGGTGAGTTTACAGTACCTGATGAGCTGAAGAGTTTTGCAGCCGCGTGGCAGGGCAGGAAGCCGAAAAAATGAAACGCTACGCTCTATTACTCCTCCTATCTGCAGGCTGCCTCTCAACAGTAGTCGATCCACGACCTGACGGGCGGACGTATGAGGTATCGACTAGGAAGCTATGTGGGCTGACGATATCAAAGACTGAGCAGCCGGTCCAGACTCAGACACAGAAGGCTCGCGCGCGCGCGTCTAATAGTTATAGATGGATCGGGACGGCGTGCGGTATTGCCGCAGTGATCGCGTTCGTGGTGGGGTATATCACGCATCTCAGGGAAGCCGCTGGAGCCGGGGTAATTCTGGGACTCGGATCGGTCGGATTTATGTGGCTATCGATTGCCGGGTTGTCGTGGTGGGCAATTGCAGCCGGGGTGGTTGCGTGTATTATAGCCATATTGTTGCACCTGAGGCTGATTAATTTTGACATAATCACGAAGCTGCGAGGCAAAAATGACTGATGAAGAACGCGAGAAAATAGAGCATCTTTTGCCTATCCTTACTCAGCTGCGAGACATCCACGGAGTACTTATAGAAATGTCAAGCAGGCTGGAAGGCGTGTGCATCCTGGCAAAGGCTCACGAGAAGGACTTAAACGGAAACGGGCAACCAGGCCTGAAAACGCGTATGGATACTGTCCAGGTCACTCAAGAGACGTGTCCGGCGCGCGATCGCAGCAAACCAGCAAACAGGTACGCGTATCTGGCTCTTGTACTGTCCGCCGGGGCGGTGATCGGGGGCGCTATCGCGAAGCTGTTGTAGTTACACAGTCATCGCAAAATAAATGATGTACAGCGCGACGAAGCCAAAAATGACTAGAGCCTTTCCCATAATGCTCCTCCGTTAGAATAGGTCTGTACTATAATCGCACTCCTCTGAAATTTCTCACAGAAATACTTGAAAATGCCCTTGAATTGCGCTAGCGCAATTGCTATACTATAGATATGCAGAGAGAATCCACAACTAAGGAGAACCAAGATGAGCCAAGTAAGCTGGACAACATCAAAGGGAAACGAAATCGAGGTCGCTGTAGAGCGCAGCAACGGCGAGACCGTCTACACACTAACGGTTGACGGTGAAAGCCGTAAGATCGACGAGCCGCACAAGATCAAGCACCCGAGCGTCGTCGGAGTCATTGGCGGTAACGTCGGGCTGACCCAAGAAAACTGGGACGCCATCCGCAAAGCCGCGGATGAGGTTTACGTCTACACGCCCGCGACCGACCATCTGACCGCCTACGATAACGCCCACGACCAGATTGTTGCAGCGATGACCGCCAACGGAACATCTTGCTAGGGAGACCTAAAATGACCAAAGAAACCAAAGACCCGCAAGTCATCAAAGCCAAGATCATGTTCCTGGCTGCGATGGGCGTCAAGATCGCGTTCCCAGTAACGCGGATTGAAGAAAACGGGGTTACCGTCTACGCGTCCCAGTGGGACCAAAGGAGAGAGAGATGAACGAGATTGAAGCAACTATATCCGACACAAATGTGGTTGCCAAGGTAAAGCTACCGGCTATACCGTCCCAAGGCGACTACATAAATGTCGTCATAGAAAATGAGTACAGGAGCTACGAAGTCCAGTACGTTATTTTTGAAGTCGCTGGTTCAATAACGTTAGAGTGTGAAAGGTTACGGTAATAGGACCAAAGGAGAGAGAGATGAACGCAAACGAGATTGAGCAACTCAGAGACATGTACGCTGCCGCCAGATTGTTGGCGGACATCCTGGGATCGGACGGAAGCCAGGCGCAGGACGAGGCTCGTCAAAACATGTACGCATTGGAAGACCAACTTCGAGAGAATGACCCGGACTTTCACAAGGCCATTGAGGCATTTATGGAAGAGGACGTACGCCAGTTCAACGAAATGCTCGAAGCTGGCGTGATATAGACGTATGCCAAGGAGGCTACGGGCGGGGCCCGGTTCTCCCTCTCTCCTGCCTTTAGGGTCCCGCCTCTTTTAACACGGAGACTACAATGGAACTGATTAGTATCATTATCATCGCAACCGGAATCGTCGTATTCCTGGCGCTGGCACTTGCAGCGCTGTGTAGGTATCACAAATCCTGCCAGCCAGTATGCGAGTCTGAGCCAGTATGCGAGCTGTGCGGCGCATCCAGGCCGATTACATGCTGGGGAACGCACGTATGTGTTGCCTGCGCCTATAAGATCGACAAGATTATAGAAAACCATCGGCTCGCTGAGAAACAGAAAGCCACAAACAAGCGTAAGGCGTCGTATGAGATCCGCCAAAACCGGCTGTTCGAGCGGGCAATGCGCGGGTTTCCGTGGCACCAAGGAGGCTGTTAGAAATGAGACACCTGCACGCAATCAAGCGGATCTTGACACACAAAAAAGCGTCGCGGTGCTACACGTGCTGCCGGACGCGATGTGCCTGGCGCTACAAGCCCGAAACCTTCAAAGGTGAGTGTACCCCCAGCAAATGAAGCTTAACTTGGAAACCGAACACGATCGCAACAAAGCCGCTGAATACCTCGCAACGCTCACAGAGCGCCGGGCGTTCATCGAGCTAAAGGAGGTCAAGAAGGGCAGAACCAACCGCCAGAACGCCTATCTGCATGCGCTGATAGCCGAATGGGCCATGCAGGCAGGCTACACGCTTGAAGAAATGAAGTACGCAATCAAGGCTGCGCTCGGCTATACGTACGAAAAGAAGGGCGTCGTGATGTACCGCCAGACGTCCGCGATGGACACGGGCGAGGTCACAGGCTTCATCGACAAGATGCGGTGCCTTGCAGCCGATCACGGCGTTGATCTGATGTCAGCCGAGCAGTTTGAACGCGGCGGCTGGAAAGAGATCGAGAAGCGTAAACAGGCCATGAAGGCCTATAGGAGAGAACCATGATCACAGACACAAACAATGTATGTCGATTCCGCGGCTGTAAGCATCTGGACTACGAAGGCGAGTATGTAAGCTGCACAAAAGAATGGTTTGTCGGGATCGGCGTGGCGTGGATGCGTCACGAGTTGCCATATCCAGGCGCGCCAAAAATGGTCCAATTTTGCGGCAAGCGCGGGCGCTTAAATCATATGTCAGCGTGCCTGGGTGCCTGCAATGCGATGTGCAGTGATTATGATGAAACAGAGCACGTTGTTGAGTTTTAGGAGAGAGAAATGGACAACCTAGAACACTGGAACGCACTATGCAGGCCGCCGGAATGCGCGCTGAAACAGATTAAGGGCGGTCGGCTCAAGGGCATGACCGACATCAACCCTCAATGGCGTCTTAAGGCAATTACGGAGCACTTCGGACCGGTCGGCATTGGCTGGTCGTATGAGATTGTGCGGACGTGGTGCGAAGGTGCTGCGAACGAAGTATGCGCATTTGCCGAGATCAAGCTATCGATCAAGCATGATGGCGAGTGGTCAAAACCGATTCCGGGAATAGGCGGCTCAAAGCTGCTGACCCAAGAGACGCACGGGGGCCACGTATCTGATGAGTGCTACAAGATGGCGGTCACCGATGCGCTATCGGTAGCCATGAAGGCGGTCGGCGTTGCTGCTGACATATACGCAGGCTGTTTCGACGGCTCAAAGTACACGACACCCCCGCCCGCTTCCCAGCAGGCAACCCAACCAGCCGAGCCTACCGTGGATCAAGAGCAGGCAGCTCAGCCCGCCGCGCCGCCCGTGGATCAAGAGCTACTCAAGAAAGCGCGGGAGCTATTCAACCAAGCATGCAACATCTTGGATGAAGAGCAAAAGGCATGGTGCACGTCGATTATCGAGCAATTCCCGCAGGACGCACGGGAAGTAATCGACTACCTCAACAAGCTATAGGAGATAACCATGCCCGAATACCCTTCATACCCCAAAAAAGGAGAAACAAATGGGCGACGCAGCAGACTATGCCTGTCAAGATTTTGATTTTCCGGACGTTATGTATGATCAGGTGCACGGCTACAGCTCAGACTCTGGGCCGCCTCAGCAGCACGATGAGGTATACGATGTCAATGATATCGACGAAATGCTACGGCGCGACCGTGGAGGCAAAGCGATCGAGACGACCAAGGACGACTGCTGGATATATTTTGGCGCCCTGCAGTCATCCCTGGACATCGCCAAGCTGGCCGGGAAGTACTTATTCTTCTCGAAGTATCAGACAGCCCTAGTAGCGATCGCAGAAGTGGAGCTCTGGGAGCACGGTTTCGAAGCTGCCAAAGTATCGGCCGATCCGCGCGCCGGCGACTATGTGCTGTGCCTGTACTGGACCAGTGATGAGCGCAAACATGAGCTGGCGGTAAGGTACACAGGCCGACCCGAAATCAAATATCGCTGGTGGAAATCCAACGAAGACACCCGCGCCGGCAAATACAAAACACACAGGAGATAATCATGGCAGACCCCAAATTCCCCGACGGCATCCGCGTCTACGCACCAAGAGACCGCGCGCCGGACTATGTCATCGCCGACATCGTGATCAACGTGCAACAGTTCGAGCAGTACATGCGTGCAGCTCACGTCCAGGGCGAGCTACGCCTGGAGCTAAAGCGCTCAAAGAAAGGCAACCTGTATCTGCAGGAAAACGAATGGCGTCCCAAGCCGCGCACCTACAACCCGGATGAACGTCCGAAGTACAATCCCAAAGCTGGCCCGCCATTCCCGCCAAGCCGTGCCCCTTCAGCGCCGACTCCACCTCCACACCCACGAGCGCCCCACGGCGACCATCCCGCGGATGAGATCCCAGGGCTGGAGTGCAACGACGATAAAATCGACTCCTTACCATTTTGATGAAACGCAAACACGCAATCAAATGTGCCGACTGCCAGAACTGGCCGACCGATGCCGAATACTGGGAACAACGAGCAGGCCATTGCCCGGTCGATGGTAAATACAGATGGCCGCAATGGCTGAGGTACTGCCCACACTACCACGAACGCGAGGAAGACAATGGCACTGAATCTAGTCCTATCTCATCACCAGTATGACGAGATCATATCCGGCCGGAACCGCGTGGAGTACCGCGAAAACAATCCGTACTATATCAGAAAAAACGCACCGATCTATCTGGACGACGGCAATTATAGCCTAGACCTGAGCTACGCCCGGACCAGAGTCGATGGACTACGACTGGCGGCAAAACACCTTCGCCAACTGGCGGACAGAGTTGACAAGATGCTGGAGGAAGACAATGGCAAAACGGATAAGCCTGGAGAGACTACTCCGTGACGGATCAGACACATTCAAGCGGCTCAACGCCGGTGCTCAAGCTGAGCTTGCCAGGGTTGAGAATTCCAAGTCGAAACGAGGTCGACAAGATGAACTGGCGGCTGAAGACCCAAATTCGCCGGGCATGGTCGATATATCTGGTCCGCTGTTTGTACGGATTGTGCGGTACATACCAGACCGTCGCCACGTCCAGGATGACGATAATACGTCAGGGGGCGCTAAGAGCCTTCGCGATGCGATCGCCGAGTTCCTCTGCCGCAAAGGTGATTCTGAGGAAGACGGGCTCACCTGGGAATACGCGACAGTAGTCGGCAAACCGTTCAGAGTTGATATCGAAATCTACGAGGTAAACGAATGATCACACGCCCAACCCAAAAGCAACGTTCGGCAAAACGCCGCCGGAAAGACGCCGAGATGTCGCGCAAATGCCGAGACCGTGCCGACGGCTACTGTGAACTATGCTTTGAATACTGCCCGAAGACTGGCGTCGCTCATCACGACTACCGCCGAAACAATTACCCACACCTCCGCCACGATTTGCAGAATCTGACATGGCTGTGTCTGGATTGTCACCGTGATGTTCACGAGGCGATCCCGATTATCTGTAGTACTTTTCCAATAATTTCGTTGTACTACCCTTGCGCTAGCGCAATATGATGCTATAGTTATAAGTAAAGGAAGCCACAAAGGCAAGCCTAAAACCAAATGGAGTGAAGACCTCCATGTTGTACCGTACGGCGCTTACAGCGTTGACGTTCAAATCATGAACGGGTACAGTATTCGTGAGGATCTGAAACGCTGCGGCCGCACCAGAACCATTACATCCTCCGGACTGGTGTCCGGATTGCCGGTCGCCGATCAATTTTTGTCAGTGCTAACAAGGAGCGAGACCATGGGAATTGCAGCCTATAATCGAGGATCTGCATGCATCGCGTGGCAAATGCGCGAGGAAAAGCCGTCAGATAACGTTGTCTTCATGAATGACGTCAATGCGCTGCCCAAAATTAAAGACCCCGCTTATCCCTGGCGAAAGGCCTGCATGCCGTTCGAGCGAGGGGAAATCATCTTTTCCCATGGTGTTTGGTGGCTGACGGACGCCAGCAAGCCTTCCGGCAGAAATTGGGCCCCCTGCTATCCGTCAATCCGTGCATTGGTCAGGAGCTGGGATATATCGCTCGTTGACCGTCGCGGCGAAACATGGTTCTGTGAAAACAACCAAAACTAGGAGACTATGTTGAAAATCATAGACTGGCTAATTACCGCAGGATATGGCGCTGTGATCATCACGGCCGCGGCGTATCTGTCCAGTCTGGCAGCTACCTACTTCTGTCCGGTCGTATGTCAGGCCTGCAAGAGGCGAACGCTGGTATACTGGACGGGCAAAGGGTATCGCTGTACGAACTGCTCCAAGGAGGAAAGCAAATGAGCCACACAAACAAAATCATTATTGCCACGAGTACTGGCGTGATTGCCATGTATGAAGTAAAAGGCAGTAACGGATTGTTGCTTGCAATGGTTGCTGGCATCATAGTCCACATTGTAGTAAGAATCGTCCTGGAGGGCGTGTCGAAATGAACGTACGATTCCCGCACGATCTGCTCCAGCAGATGGGCCTAATGTCCAAGGCGTGGAATATTTCATCCACCGAGATCGTCCGCCGATCCCTTCGCGCCTACTCAAACACAGTAGTAGATCTCGAGCAATACAGGGCTACTACCACGCGCACTAACTCGATGCCGTTGAAGCTGAATATCGAGACAGAACTGGAGCCGTGGCAGGTCGTTGCGGCGACGGCGTGGAATGTAGCGGAACACAAAGACGCCATAGAGAGTTGGCTCAACAGGCCGATCTTCGTCCCTGACCATGTTGAAGGCGTCCACTACACGAGGCAATCATGACACACAGATACAAACGACTGAAGACCATCGCAATCATGGCAATCCAGCAGGATGAGCGTAAGTGCGCCAATTGCTGGTCATGATGAATGAAGAGATCGAAAGGATCACCGAAACCATGAGGCGCGAAGAAACGCTTCTCAGAGCACAAATCGAAACAGGGAGACAGTATGCAACCGAAACCAGGAACACAGAACGCCCGGCTGCTCGAATGGCTTGAAAACGTGGGCCCCATCACCCCGTTGGATTCGTGGAGACGGGTGGGAATTTACCGCCTTTCAGCACGGATTTTTGATCTGCGGGAAATGGGCTACGACATTGAATCCACCCGGATCAAGGTCCGCAACTTCTACGGCGAGACTGTGCGCGTTGCTGAATACCGCCTAACGGAGAGAGACAGATGAAAGAAAACACCAACGCGTTGTTCCAGGTTTGGTCAGTGGCAATCACGGCCATTCTTTGCCTTGGCTTTGCCATCTGGCAGCGTCCCGAGCCGTGTCAATGCGACAAGCTCCTACAGATGATCCAGCGCGCAAACCGCCGGATAGCGGTACTGGAGGCCAATCAACGCAAACAAGAGCCCTTGCCGCCGTGCGACCTGCAGGACTTCGAATTCAAGCCGGAGGACTACAGATGATGCCGCCAATTGACCCAGGACTGATCAAGGCATGCCGCAGAATTGAGGAACAACAACGAAAGGAGGCAAAACGCAGACACGACCGCCGGAAGAAAGGCAAAATCAACACCAAAAAGGAAAGCAAATGACACACATCATCACAAGCATCTTGCTCCTCACGGGGCTCGTCACCTACGCACAATACACCCCTATGGACGGCGACATCGTCTTCGCCCGCGGCTACCAGAACGCCCCACCATTCATCGCGCCGGACGGAACGCCGTTCGGCACAACCGGCCCAATGGTCGAATCGGTGCAAGGCAGCGACATCATGCACATGGGAATCGTCATCGTGGAATGCGACGGTCCATACGTAATCGAAGCTGGCGGCGCCGGGCCGTTCGTCGCCAAAACGCCTTGGGAAGAATGGAAGGCGCGCGTAGGCGTTTGGGAGGCCAAACGTCTCTGGTTTGCGGAGTGGTTCCCGGGGCTTATGCGAGACTGGGCAGAGACCGCACAAACCCGCGTTGGCGAGGATTACGACTTCGGTTGGTCGCCGGGGCCGGAACTTATGTATTGCTCTGAACTCATTTCTTGGGCGTTCCCGCTCAGGCAATACGGTATCCCGCTGGCATGCTGGCAGCCGTTCGACGAGCTGGTTGAAGGCACGCCGGTAGACCCCTACACATCGGCGCTGTTCGGACTGCCCCCTGGCACGATGCTGTCTCAGTTCCTGCCGGCGCTAGGGTTTGACCTGTCGGTTGACGTGCTCACCCCGCAGCGGCTGTACGAAGATTCGTACTGGTTGAGGAGCGTGCAATGAATAAGTACCGCAAAAAGCCTGTAGTGATCGAAGCCGTTCAGTGGCTTGGTCACAACTTCTGTGAGGTAGACGCGTTCGTGTCTGTGCCTCACGAAACGTTTCCAGCAGATGGGTACATGATCATCCCGACATTGGAAGGTGATCACCGCGCCAACTTGAATGACTGGATAATCAAAGGAGTCCAAGGCGAGTTCTACCCATGCAAGCCGGACATCTTTGAACAGACGTATCAGCTGGTTGACGACGAATAACCCGACCCGGTACACGCCCTGCCCGCCTTGGTGGCGGGTGGGGCTTTAACCCCAACCAGGAGTAACGAATGAGCTACCTACGCCTAGACAACGGAACGGTCTGGCCGCACCCTGCGCCTATGACAGGAGATCCAGAGACCTCGATCGAATGGCTGCTCCGGATTTCAGAAGCGCAGCTGACGCCAAAGCAGCGACACACGGTCGCGGATATCCTTCACGCCTACTGGTCGTTGATCATGCAACCGGGGCGGACAGAGCAGGACGTCGCCCGGATTGTCGGCGAAATCAGGGAGAAACTGGAGGAATCACGATGAAAGCCTCATTTTTGATCACGGTCCAAGCAGGACCCAAAACGAAGACCCATGTTGATGTCAGCACGCGAAGCGTGAACCCGAAGGTCTTTTTCCGCCAGGGACAATACACGACTACGCTCACAGATGAGCACATAGCCGACTGGCTTGCGTCCAGCCTCGCAGAAGCCTTGGAGAAATTCAAGGAAAGCCGTATAGCCACGACGACTTCATCCGATGCCGAGCGGCTCCATAACATTGAAATTGCGACCCCCAACCAGGAGTAACGAATGAGCAATGAACTTTTCAACTACTATGCCCACGATACGGACATGGACCAGTTGACCTTGGAGGAAGTCGCCGACGTGGCTGGGTACGACCTCGACGCGAAGGATGCACAGATCGCGCAACTGAAAGCTGAAGTTTCAGAGCTGCGGGCGCTGCTGGAAGCCTTGAAATCACCCGGAAGTAACGTATAGTATGCCATGCGGAGTAAGACACGCACAACCAGATTTACCCGCCGGAGCCATAGGGCTGTCTTACCCGGTGGGTCTTTTTTAACATGGAGGTAAGACCCATGATCTACGAAGAATCACTCGAGAAACACCGTCGAGAAGCCCGCAAGAGGGCGAGTGAATGCTGGGAAGCATGGAAGAAGCTGAAACACAAGGATTCAAACTATGCGAAGGAAATTTATGCACTCGGCGAACTCCACGATAAAGCGCTCTATGTGTATGAGGATGCTCCAGATTCGCTGAGGTTGAGGAAATGAATTGGCTTAACCTTGAACTGACAACCCTTCGCTCTGAGCGGTTCCTCGGCTCCGAACCAGTCGAGCGTGCGACATGGCTGTGCTTGATGGCCTACTGCGCGGACCAAGAGAACGGCGGGGTCTTCGAGAGCTGCGGAGAATGGGGCGACCGCAAGTGGATGCAACTTGTCGGCGTTACCGCGAAAGAAGTGCGAGCACCGTCCGACCTATGGAGCTGGGACGGTCACACCTTGATCGTCTGGGGCTATCCCGAGAAGAAACAGGCAGAGGTCCAGCGACTTCGTGATCAGGCAAGGAATGCCGCGGCTAAGCGCTGGGGCAATGCCAAGCCTATGCCACAAGGCATGCCTTGTGGCATCCAAAAAGGCAATGGGGTAGGCAATGCGAAAGTAGAAGTAGAAGTAGAAGTAGAAGGGAATAAGAAGAAAGATACGCCGAACAAGTCGGCTGTGAATGTTTCTTCTGCCCCATCCAAACAGACTAAGCGTCAGAAGCACGATGCCGCTGTCTTTGCATGCGCGTTGCCTTCGGCGTTCGACACAATCGAATTTGCTGAGGTCTGGCAGGCGTTCTGCGATCACCGGGCTGACGCTGGAAAATGGCTGACGGAACGGGCCATCAAGGCGCTATTCTCCAAGCTGGAGGGCGTGTCAGAGCCGGACGCTCGCGACGCGTTGACCACGTCAATCATGAGCGGATGGTCCGGAGTGTTTCCGAAACCGTCCACCCACAACTCAGAACCAAAGGAGAGAGAGTATGGACTCTAAGCCAATGATTATTATGCTAGATGTAAGCACCAAAAAGCACAACACTATTGCGCCACGATTAACGGCTCGATCCGTTGCGCTGGGACAATTGCGGACCCCGCTGACAGGATACCAGACCACGCTAGGCGTGCCGCTGGGGATAGACAATGGGTGCTTTGGGGGGTGCATTAATCGTAGTGCTTGGCGGCGGATAGTAGAGGAGGACGCCAAGAATCCTCAATTGAAGTTCGTTGCTTTGCCGGATGTAGTTGGCGACGCCCGGCGCACGTTGGAACTTTACGAGCAATTTGCAGGAGAAAGTTTTTTGCAAGGCGTCCCGCGGGCTCTGGTGATTCAGGATGGAATTGAGGGACTGC
>Ga0272441_10002045_pt1 | contig 41819 bp, 34 predicted proteins | sample SSMProp6N_FD_193582 | JGI IMG/M metagenome (GOLD analysis project Ga0272441, IMG submission 193582) | Marine sediment archaeal communities from Little Sippewissett salt marsh, Falmouth, MA, United States - SSM-Prop-6N | ecosystem: Environmental > Aquatic > Marine > Wetlands > Sediment ...
CCGTTTCGCGATCCCGGCGAATTCGAAATATAGATGTCGGATCCTTTCACATTTTGCATGGAAACGGCACGATTAACGGGGGAATTGGTAAATTTAAATGTAAGTTTTTTATGCGATTTTAACAAATAGTTAAGAAGATAAAAAGTGCTCATAAACACTTGGAAAAAGGCGGTTGCGCTGGAGTTCACTGGGAGAGATTGGATTGACGGAGATTATTTGCCCAGTTCTTTTTTGATCTCTTCCTGAACACTGTCAAACCGACTCTTGAGTTCCGAGGAAATTTTTGTGCTGACTCCTTTGAGTTTTCTCAATTTCAGGGAGAGATAAATACTGAAAATCCCTGCGGTAACTAAGGCAAGCCCGATCCAGAAAACAATAGTCATACCTGCAAAACCAGGATTCCACAACAGCAGAAAAGAGAATAATACCCCCAGGATCCCAAAGGCAAGCAGGGTCCCCCAGCCGGAATTGTCTTCATAATTCTTGAGGTCTAAAGCGAAACTGATGGCCCCGATAGATCGGAACAATACCAGGAATCCCAGGCTAAAGGCCAGAATGATTTCTGTAATTCCGGGTTTGGCAATCAGTAAAAGCCCTACCAGAAATGTGATGACCCCAAAAATGAGTGTCCAACCCCAGTTTTCCAATTCGTCCCTGTTTGAGATTGAAAAGAGGATTTCAATGGCACCGGAAATCACAAAAGACCACCCGAAAAACAGCGCCAGGGCTAAAAAGGAGTTTTCAGGAGAAACAAAGCTGTAGATTCCCCCAGCGAGGAAAATCAGGCCAACAATTAAAAGGATGTACCAATTTTTGACGGAATTACGGACGGTTTTGATGGGTTGCATGGGTTGGGTTTTTATTAAAGCCTTGGCCACGTTATAAGATTAGATAGAAGGAAGGAAACGTGGCCAGGCAGGCTAATTGTTTAACGAAGGAAAAGTAGAATAAATAGACAGAAAAGAAGTTCGCTGTTCTCTAAAATACGTTCAAGATTATAATGTTGTACAACACGCGGGAGCACATTCGTAAAAATGCGACTCTATCCCGGTACTTGCGCAGTCCTGTACCGGGAAGGAGTATAACCCGTTTTAGATTTAAAAGCTTTATTAAAGGTGGTTCTTGACTTGAAACCCACTTCCCGTGCGACGCCCTCGAGACTCAGGTGTTCCCATTTGGAATCCTCCAAATTTTTAAGGGCAAATTCAATCCGTTTTTCATTGAGGAGTTCGTTAAAATTCATTTCATAGGTTCGGTTGATCATGGCCGATAATGTATTTCGGGACATTTTCAAATGGGCGGCGAGATCTGCCTGCCGGAAAGAAGGCTGCAAATAGTCCTGCTCTGTTTGAAAATAGGTTTCAATTAATTTTTTAAGGGCCAGATCTTCATCCCCAGGGCTCTTTTGCGCCCGGGCTTTCCCTGAGGTTCGTCTATTGAGGTTTTCGCTGTGTAGGGTGCCATAGAGCACATGGGGTTCCAGGAAAAGCCCCAGGAATACAATAAGCAGGGCAGCGGTAATCAGAAAAGTCCCAACTACATAAATATTCAGGCTTTCCGGGTCGGCCAGCAAAAGCACCACGAGAATGGCAAAACAGGAGCCCAGGATAAGTGAAATCCAGTTGATCCAGATTAGTTTGCGCTTCCTTGAATTCCCGCCCGGATTTTTCCTGTACTTCAGGGTCCTGAGGAAAGTTATTGTCATGAGTACGGCGCCCAGGCTAAATTGAAAAAAGTAATGCCAGTTGCTGGGGATCAGGCTGACCTTGTCAAAGACCATGATGTCCGGATTTGCGCTTAAATTCCCAAGGTGTTCGAGTTTGACTATTGAATCTTGAAAATAAAAGGGCGTTAATTCTATCAGGTGTAAAAGGGGGATGAGAAATAGCGCATAATCTGAGCGGGCAGGCGTGTTCTGGTTTTTGCCAATGGCTTTTGCCAGTAGAAACAAGGCGATGGGGATACCGTAAATAAATGGGCTGGCGGTTCGGTAAAAGTGGGGATATTCGAGCAATAATCCACTGGTAGCCAGGAAAGAGAGAAAAGCATTGTAGGTAAGCGAAAAGATAAAAACCAAAAAAAGGAACTTCTGGTAGCGGTTCCTTCTGTGTTTAACCGCGATAATGCTAAAGGCCAGCAAGCCGATAACCGTCGCTATAATCGATATGATACTGATGATTTCCAAAACCCCTTCCTTCTACAAAAGGCCACTAAATATACTGAATCTGCCCCAATATGTGCTAGGGCTCAAATAATTCTGGTACAGCCTGGGGGAGCAGGATCTACTTAACTAAGGTTGAAGCGGGGTTCAAACAGGGAAATCAATGTTTGCTGAGTTCTCTTTGGATTTCGCTTTGGATCTCCCGGTACTTTGCCACCAGCTCCTCAGAAAGGCGGGAAGAGATGCCTTTTAATTTGCGTAGCCTCAGGGACAGTACCAGATTGTAGGCTCCTGCCGAAATAAATGCAAGCCCTGTCCAGATAATAATCATGCCCCCGGAAAGCATATGGCTCATCAGTAGGGCAAAAGAGAAGAATATCCCCAGAACAGCCAACCCCATCAGGACCCACCAGTATTTAGCGCCGTAATTTTTGATGTCCAGCGAAAAAATAATGGCTGCAATGGATCTGAATAAAACCAAAAAACCCATAGTGAGGGTCATCAGGAGAATTGTGAAATCGGGATTCGAAACAAAGAGAATCCCCACGAGCAATGTCAGGATGCCCAGAACAAATGGCCAACCCCAGTTGTGCATTTCCCTGCGATTTGCCAGGGAAAATACGATCTCGATAATACCAGCCAAAATAAACCCGAATCCCAATAGGGTGGCCAGGGCAATCAAGGCTTCCACCGGGCGCACCAGGACCATAAGGCCAACGGCCAGATAGATCAGGCCAATCAACAGAATGATATACCAGTAGCTGACCGAAGTTCGAATCGATTTGAATTCTGTACAATCCATAGTCTTAAAGTTTTGGGGAACTCGAGCATCCGGGCGCGGAATTATAACTCCACTACAAGACAATTAGAAAATTACTAAATAATCCTTTATCAGTCTTGAATTTTGTCCTATAATCGGCCAACGGTCCGCCTTGGGGATGGAAAATTCGAATCAGGCCTTATCGAACGTGCCCAATGGATGCAGTTTTAAAACCTTCGGATTTATTGAACTTCCTGTATTTCAATATTTTCAGGAAGAAAGGGGAGTTCGAGAAGTTCAAACCAATTCAGATCAAAAGTGGTTAGCGTAACCCCACCTTCGGCAGAACCGTTTCCTCGTATATAGGCAATCGCAATCGTGCCGGTTTCAAGATCAACCCCGTAATTTCCGAAAAGGACCCGATCTCCGGTTGCCCTTTCAATCTGTTCCTGAAGCGCAGGAAGGAAAGGATTGGCACCTTCGACGAGGGCGCCCGCATCAAAGTCATAAACCGCGGGTTGGGAAAAAAACAGGCTGGGTTGCTGATAAATAAAATCCACCAACAACTGGTTGCCCACGAATCGGGAGTCAAACATGCCGGGGCCCTGAGCGGGCAATCCTGGGGCATTTCCCGACCGAATAAAATTACCTGACGAAGTATTAAGCACTACATATGAAGTGTCTCTATTGAAAATCCACAGTTCATTTCCATTGAAGGTAGCTGCCTGAAAATCCGGGTTTAAATTAAGGGTCACCAGTACGGTGCCGACAGACAAGTCTATTACGGAAAGCAAAGGGTTTCCAGAAACCTGATCCAGGTAAGAGATGCCGAGTAAATTTCCTTCTAAATTATAGTTTTCAACTTCTGAGGGGGCTACCTCGGGAAGGAAAAGATCCCGACATTCCGAGGCCTGACGATCGAATATTCTAACGGCAAATTCAAGTGCCATTCCATCGCCCTGCCGGGTATAGGGCAAGACCACAAAATTTTCGTTTCCACTGACATCCCGGATGGCTTTTGGGGTATCGTTTTCACTACTGAAACCACACACGTCATTTACTGAAAAAGTAATGCCTGTATTCAAATTTTTAAAATACGCCCTCGAAAGTTGTTGCTGCCAGAAATAGAATCCAACAGAATTTTGGTCGACGTACCTGCGTCCGAAAATCAGGAAATCTAAACCGAGTTCGTCATTAAGGTTGGTTATAACAGGAGCGCTCCCGTCGTTGGTCACGTCCATTTGAAGCTCTTCCGTCCCGGAGGTTAAAAAGGTGCTTAGGCGAATTAGTGGAACTGTCTCTTCCGGTACCGGTTCGTCCTGGGAACAGCCTGAAAAAAGAAGCAAGGTAATCAGGACGGCCAGCAAAAAACGTGGCTTATGAATGGGTTTTGGCATAGCCCCAAAGATAGTGCATTAAGAAATCCCAAAGTATGCCTTCAGAAGGGCTTCTAAAGGAACTTCCTGAAACTCTTTACTGATTTAGCCAGAATTAACTAATTTTCGACCGATTTAAAACGGGTGTTTTCCTTTCTATGCATTTGTATCGGTATTCTAAAAACCGTAAAGCCCAGAACTTGTCTTTATTGTTTGGTGCTTTTGTACTCCTCTGCCTTTTATTCTATTCAGGACAGCTCGCTGCACAGCACGATACACTTTGGGTGAAGAATGGCAATGTCCTATACGGTGAAATAAAGGATTTGACTTCCGGGGTGTTAACCATGGAAACGCCCTATAGCGACGACGATTTTACCATTGATTACGATGATGTCACTAAATTGGTTTTAGAAAGGCGATGCATTATTGTCCTTGTAGGAGGGGAGCGCCTTTACGGATTCTTACGGTCGCAGGAAGAGGGAAAGGTGACGGTTTATTCTACCGAAGGTACGCGGAACGGACTTAACCTGAAACAAGTAACTACCATTAAGGTGATAAAGAAAAAATGGATTAAGCGGATTTCAGGTTACATCGATATCGGCTTTAACCTTACTAAAGCAAATAATCAGCGACAGCTCAATATGGATGGAGGGGTATCCTACAACGGGTTTAAGTGGTTAGCGAATACTAAATTATCCTCGCTTTTTGCCAATCAGGATAATGTAGAACTTACTCAGCGCACCAGTATAGATATTCAAGTCAACAGACTCGTCTCAGATAAATGGTATATCCTGGCATCGGGATCCTACCTTTCCAATACCGAACAAGACCTTCAGGGTCGTTACAGCGGGAAAATAGGGGCAGGGCGGTTCCTGTCCATTACCGATAAACTCCTGTGGGGCCTTGGTACAGGATTGAACTTCAACATAGAGAGTTACGACGACAGCAGTTTAAACAAGGAGTCCATGGAACTCTTTATTTCAAGCCGGTTTAATATGTTCGATTTTAAAGACCTCAGCCTGGATACCAATGTTGATTTCTATCCGAGTCTTTCGGAGCGGGGGCGTATTCGGGTGGATTACAACCTGAATGTGAAATACGACCTTCCCTATGATTTTTATATCAAAACCAGTTTCCAGTTTAACTACGACAACCAACCCCCGGCAACGGCTAGTAAGTTTGACTACATCCTGACCAGTGGGTTTGGGTGGAGTTTTAATTAGGTTTTTAGAGGTACATCTAAGAAGTATTATATCTATATACCTCCTTTTGGATCCCAGGAAATGGAGATGGCCGAACGGCTAAAGAAGCTCCGGTGGACCTTCTATAGCGAGGAGCGAGCTGGTGCGCTGGCTATTTCAATTACTAAATGGATATATTATTTGGGAAAGAGTGTTGTTTGAGATTTATGCAGCTTCACAGCGTGCATGTACAATCCCCAATGCAAGGCACTCTATGATCGAATTGTAAGTAAGGGTAAGAGTAAGAGTAAGAAACTGGCCTTGATTGCGGTGAGTAATAAGCTGATCAAACAGGCTTTTGGCATTGCAAAATCAGAGCTCTACTATGATGAAAATTATCGGGGAAGTTTAGCCTAATAAGGCTTGGATTTTAGCTCAGTTCTTTGTTGGCAAATGTTTTTATTTCAACCAGCGTTTTTTAATTCCATAAAAGGCCAATATCGGTTGAATAAATGCCGCTAAAAAACCAAGTGACGTTAAAATCAAGCTAAATGTTGGAATAAGATCCATCACTCTGCCATCAATCATAAACCATCCATCTCTCAGTATAGCCATTATAGGTGTTATTAATAGAATAAAGGCTCCTTGTTTTTTTCTGAATACCACCAATAAATTCCCAATTATACTACTTAGGACTCCTGTACCTCAAGCAACCATTACCCATTTTGGAATATCTAAATGGAGTTCTCTCATTGCTTCGGGCATAGCAGCTATTTGAGATTCACTTAAGAAGTTTGCCAAGTAAAAACCATACCCAAAAAAAAGTGAAAACAAGAGCAGAAAGATAAATTAAGCTTGAAACCACATGGGCATTTTTTTCGTGGGATAATTAGATTGTTCTGATGCGTTATTTTTTTCCATCTCTATTGTCTTTTAATGATTACAGTTTAATATTTGCCAATGGGGCTTTGTTTATGGCGAGTGAGGAGTGCCTCACAGGAGCCATCATTACGCCTCATGTGCCATAAATGTAGTCGATGGCTGTACCTTTTGCCTCTAAGGCCAATTAAAGGTAAGAAAACTTTGAAATGGTCTGAGGTGTAATGTACAAAGCACATCGATGGAGATGAAAAAGGGGAGCGCACTGCGTGCGTGGTTTTGCGTACCCGAAGGGATATTGCCATCGACGGTTAGTATATCAACCTTAACATCCGAATGGTGTTAAGATTTTATATACCTTGTTGTGTTGTGTTTTTCACCTTTCACTTTCAGTTCTTGATAGAAAAACTTTCTAATACCGATGAAAACAAAAACCATAACTGTATAAACTAAAAAGAAAGGTAATATAATGGCTTTCAAGCCTAATACAAGCATAGCTGCAATAATGAGCAGTTGGAAGCCCAAACCAAACGTAGAAACACTGGTCATCAACCAATTTGGCAATACTGCTCCTTTATCTGCATTACTATCTAAGGCATAAATGGTTTTATCAAAAGCACTATAAAACAGTTTGTACAAGCCAAAAAGGATATTCACATGTTTTTGTATTTCGCCATCTAATGCTTTTGGTGTTTTGTTTTCAAACACACGACTGGTGGTATCACCATCAAATTTATTTCTTAAAATAACATAGTAGTAATTATAAAGCGTGCCTTGTATTTGCAAGCCTATGAATGCTACAAGGCATGTCCAAATGGTGGTATTGGTAATATACCAGATGGAAATAAAAAATAAAGCATTTAATATAATGTCCGCTACAGAATCTAAATAACGACCAGTATACGATGGTTTTTGTTTTACGCGTGCCAATTCACCATCCGCAGCATCTAAAATTGACTTAAGAATTAGAAAGAATGCACCTAGCCAATAATAACCTTGGATAATACAATAAATGGCAATGAGGCCAGATATGATAAATCCAATAGTAACGTGTACAGGAGTGACAGCAGTATTCTTTAAGGAGTTCGCGATAACTTTGGCTATTGGTCTTCCATAGTCTGAAAGATCAAGAAATTTATGCTCTTTGGGCAATTTGGACATCTAATATTACTGCAAACCTTATAGTGGTAGATACTAAGAATTGTGTAAAGATAAGGCTAAATCATAGCTTGCGAATTGGTTTTAGGAAGTAAATATGTAGGATAAGGAGTGTTCCATATTGATGTTTTTCTGATGACGAAATGTTTTGTCAAATGCAACACAACGGTTTGGCTATACCCAGTGTCCCGAAGGGCATTGGGTATAGGTGTTGTGCCTGTTCCACAACTTTGTGAATAAAGATAGGAATCGATTAGAAATCCTGGTCAGATTCTTTGGAACTTGAAGGGTATGCAAGGAAAAAAGAAGTATCAGGAAAAGCTATTCACGGATTTCCGTCTGAGTGATAGCATCCCGAGGGAGAATTTCTACCGCCGCCTGAAGGAGGTACTGGATTTAGACTTCCTCTACCCTTTAACCAAAGGTTTTTATGGCCAGAGCGGGCTGGTGCGCTGGCTTTCGAATCCCGGAGGCGGAACGAAAAAAGCCACCCGGAGGTGGCTTTTTGAGTGGAGCCGGAGGGATTCGAACCCTCGTCCAAACAAGCAATAACAATGCTTTCTACATGCTTAGTTTTTGTTTGGTTGTCGGCGCGCAACTGACCAAAAACCGCCCATTACGCACTTAGCTTCTTTAGATTTGCCCGGAAGCCGAAGCTACTTCCGGGCTATGTTGATTTTTATGGTGCCCCGAGAAGGGTCGCCATCAACAAGGGCTACCCGGGGACATTTAGCTTTCCCGCCTTGCGGGACTAGGCCTTAACTTACTATAATTCAGTTAATTAGGCTGCTAAAGCGTAGTTAGACTCGCCATTTAAAAAATGTGAGTTATGAGATTAACGAGCTGTATCCCAGCGCTCGGCATGCTTACATCACCACTGATCTCGCTGTCAAAACCAGTCGGCCCCATAATTCAAAGAACACTTTTATTCCCAGGTTCATACCCTAGCCATCGGTTCGGGGATGAACAGGCAAAGGTACGCATTTATCAGGACTAAACTCTTAAATGCTTCCTTTGAAAGTACTTGCATACCCTTGGGAATCCACCTATTTTTGAGCAAATTTCATACCAAAACGACTTATGACCTTCGGATTGATACGCGAACGCAAGAACCCCCCTGATCACAGGGCTGTTCTCTCACCAACAGCCTGCCAAAAAGTGCAGAATCGTTTTCCCCAGGCCCAGTTTTTGGTAGAATCATCATCCGTCCGGGATTTCTCAGATCAGGAGTACCATGAAGCCGGTATTCCAGTGGTTGAAGAGATGTCGGGTTGTGATGTGCTCCTGGGGGTCAAAGAAGTCCCGATTGAGGCATTGATTCCGAATAAAAAGTATTTTTTCTTTTCCCATACCATCAAGAAACAACCCTACAACCGCGACCTACTCAGGGCCATACTGAATAAGAACATCGAATTCTATGACCACGAAGTGATCACCAACCTCTCGGGAAACCGTCTGGTAGCCTTTGGGCGGTATGCAGGCATAGTTGGGGCTTATAACGGGTTCCGGGCTTATGGCCTGAAGACCCGGAGTTATGAATTGCCAAAAGCGGGAACGCTTTCAGACCAGCAGGCTTTGATTCATGAACTCCAAAAACTTAAGCTTCCCCCAATTAAGGTATTGCTCACTGGCCGGGGCAGGGTAGGGAGTGGTGCCAAAGAGATGCTGGATGGAATGGGCATGAAAAAGGTGGCCGTACAAGACTATCTTTCAAAGGATTTTCCATACCCGGTGTATTGCCAGATAGATGCCTCATTTTATAACAAGCGAAAAGATGGAACCCGGGGAAATAAGGAGGATTTTATTGCGCATCCGGAGCGTTATGAATCCAATTTTTTTCGATTTGCTAGGGTGACAGACCTCTATATCGCCGGGCATTTTTACGGGGACGGCGCGCCTTATCTTATTACGAAGGAAGATGCACGGCATTCCGATTTTAAAATTCAAGTCATTGCCGACATCAGTTGTGATATCGACGGTCCTATAGCCCCAACAATCAGGGCCTCGACTATCGCAGAGCCCATATTCGGGTACGATCCCCATACAGGCCGGGAAACCGACTTCTCACAATCTGATGCAATTGCAGTGATGTCGGTGGACAATTTGCCGGCAGAGCTACCCAGGGATGCCAGTGAGGGTTTTGGTGCTGCTTTTGTGAAATCGGTGATTCCAGCTTTTTTTAACGGGGATAAGGACGGGATACTCGAACGGGCCCGAATGACCCACAAGGGTAAGCTGACTCCCCGTTATAGGTATCTGCAGGATTATGTAGACGGGAAATAGCCTGCTTAATTAAGATCTTCAACCGGGATTTTCCAGGAAATGACCGGATGTTGTTTTGGCGCAGTGTAGGCGCCCAGAGCCTTCAGGGTAAGATTTATTGAGCTCTTAAGATCCAGGGTTTTGATCTGAAGGGTAACCGTTTTTCCGGCCGGAATTTCAAAAACAGGAGAACTGCTGTAAAAGGTGTATTCCATAGCGTTTTCAAAAAGCAGGTCTGAACTCGTCTGGTTCTCAAGCACAACTTTTAATATTTGTGTATCCGGAATATAGGAAGCCTCTGTAATCTTAATACTGGCTTCCATCAGTGGAATGAGCCATTTGGCTCTCCCAACCCAAAGGCCATTGTATACGGCTACAGTGCGGCCCTCCATAAGGGCTTCCTTTACGGAATTGGCACTTCGTGTTTTTGCGAATACCACGGTGAGGGGCCTGTGTTTTCCGTAATTGATATAATCCCATTCGATCAGTCCGTGAATATCGCTGGTACCCATAATAGTGAGGTTTTGATCCAATGCGATCTGCAGGGCTTCTTCAGAATAATCCGTGGTATTGATAACTTCGATCCCGTGTAATTCCCCTTTTTGGATGCGTTCTTCCTGAAAAGCGCTGAGTACGGGATTGCCCTTAGGCTGCTGTGCGTACCAGGCAGGATGGTTCCAGAAAACAAAAGCCCCCTGGTTTTTGGCTTCTTTAAAAGGTGTTTCGGGGTCGGTATCCAGAAGGGCGTTGGCGTCCTCTATGAATACAGCATTATTGTGTCCAACAGGAGCTCCACGTGTTATCTCTGAACCGTGAACGATAATCAAATCGTGTTCCTCAGCTTCGGCCAGCGCAAGGGCATAGGACCTGTTTCGGTCCGGATGTGGGATATCCTCAGCATGGGGCTGGTATTCCAAATGTTCTGTAAGGGAGATCACATCTAAATCCTCTCGTAGCGCTTCCATGACCCGAATATCCGGCCAAACACTCCCATCTGAAAATACAGTGTGCTGGTGAAGATCGGTGGTAAGGCTTAAGTAGCCCGGAATGTCCGGGAAGGAAACCGGTGAAGAACTTTCATGGGTATGGGCTTGACTCTGGGCAAGACCAGATGAGAGTAGAAATCCAATACTTAAAAATAGACAGGTAGCACTTCGCATTTTGATTTTTTATAAATGTAAGAGGATGATTTGTAATACCGATATGCCAGGGGATTAAGAAAATGTTTTTTATTTATTTTAGAGGTCATTTTGACGTTGGTGTTCACTAATATGCCCACATGAATCCTGCCGCCCAATACATCCTCAATCAGCACGAACCTTTTCGGACCATTCTGTTGCAGCTGCAATCGCTCATAGAACAGGCCGTTCCGGGATGTACCCTTAAATTCAAGTACAGGCTTCCCTTTTATTATCTCAAGGAGAAGCCTTTTTGTTATTTGAATTGTTCTAAAGGTTATGTGGATCTTGGATTTATGAGGGGAGGCTGGATTACGGAACACTCCGATGTCCTCATAACCAAGGATCGCAAGGTAGTGAAGTCCCTGAGGTATCGAACGGTTAAGGACATAGATGCTGAAATACTACTGGCAGTGCTTCAGCAGGCCATTAGCGCTCAGGATAAAAAGACCTGGCGGCCTCCCCCAACAGCGCAAGACTAAAAAAAGGTGCCGGGCTCCGAAGCGGCTTGGGATCAGAATTGATTTACAGTCCTTCTGAGGGCTGTCAGCCGATTGAGCAGCCCTTCCAATTGATCAAGCGGTAACATATTGGCACCATCACTTTTGGCGTTGGCAGGATCAAAATGGGTTTCGAGAAAAATCCCGTCAACCCCGGCTGCCATGCCCGCGCGGGCAATGGTGTCGATGAGTTCAGGACGACCCCCGGTTACCCCGGAAGTCTGGTTGGGTTGCTGAAGGGAATGGGTCACGTCCAGAACCACAGGTGCAAACTGCTTCATTACAGGGATTCCTCGAAAGTCTACAATCATGTCCTGGTAACCGAACATTGTGCCTCTATCGGTAATCCAAACCTGACTGTTTCCGGAGTCAGTAACTTTATTGACCGCATGGCGCATACTCTCGGGACTCATAAACTGCCCTTTCTTCAGATTTACAACCTTACCCGTTTCGGCTGCGGCTACCACGAGGTCCGTTTGCCGTACCAGAAAGGCAGGTATTTGCAATACGTCGACATATTCAGCGGCAAGTTCAGCATCGCTGACCTGGTGGATATCGGTAATGGTAGGGACTTTAAATGTCTCAGATGCTTTTCGGAGGATTTTCAGGGCCTTTTCATCCCCTATACCTGTAAAGGAATCTACCCGACTCCGATTGGCTTTTTTAAAACTTCCCTTAAACACAAAAGGTATTTCCAGGCGATCTGTAATCGTTACAATGGTCTCTGCGATGCGCATTGCCATATCTTCCCCCTCGATGGCACAAGGTCCGCAGAGTAAAAAAAAGTTTTTGCCGGAGGTGTATTTCATTTGTGGGATGGCAGAGAGGTCCATTTCTTAAAATTTTGACAAAGATATAAAGGAATGCGGGAGCTTTTAATACATTGATCATCAAATCCTGAAATTCAATGCGCCTTCGTTTATTGCTTTTGGTATTGCTAATGTCGTCTATACTTTTTTCCCAGAGGACAGAACGCGGTTTTGGCACGGTGCATCTGGAGACGCATAATTTTCAACTCAACCTTTTGCTGCCCGGATTTCAGTATGAATTCGGTTTATTGCCCAATCTCACGGTAGGTGCCGAAGTGGGGTTAAGCCTTGCCACACCCACAGAGGGTTATTCAGTAGCTCCGGCCTACCGGGCCTTCTCGCGGTACTACCACAATTTGAAAAGCCGGGCCCGGCAGAACAAAAATGTTTCTGGCAATTCCGGAAATTACTTCTCGATCTCCTTTCAGCAATTTTTTGTGGAGTGGGAATTGTTCGGGAACCTGGATAATGAGGGGAGGGATCTCAATTTTCTGGGCGTACTCTACGGCATTCAAAGAAGTTATGGGAATGGTTTCGCGTTCGGTGTTGAGGCCGGAGCGGGCAACTATTTCAGAAATAGGATAACCAGCGGTATTGGACCTGTCTTCAATATCAGGATCAGCTGGAACCCCTTTCTGAAGAAAAAACCGAAAGGCCCTCCGGGTTTTGAGTAGTAATTGCACCTGCCCTTTGGAATGGTAACCTTTGTAGGGGGCATGTCCCCCAACCCCATTATCAAGATACGCCGATCCACTGCAAAACCCTGGCAGCCAATCTGTTTTCAAGCTTTCAATTCAATCACACCCTTCAAAAACCATTGCTGAGAGCCCAGATTTACGCTGGCTGGTAAGTGCCCGTTAATCCCTCAAAGAAGCACTTTCATTAAATAAAACACAACAAAAGCATTTGCAGGAGAATAAGACGTATCTTTGCGCGCCTAAAATCAGCACTATGGCTAAGATCAAAAATATTGCCATCATCGCCCACGTCGACCACGGAAAAACTACCCTGGTCGATAAAATCCTTCATTTCTGTGAGCTCTTCAGGGAAAATGAACAAACGGGTGATCTTATCCTGGATAACAACGATCTGGAACGGGAACGTGGGATTACCATTGTTTCCAAGAACGTTTCAGTTACCTACAAGGATACTAAAATCAACATTATCGATACCCCTGGCCACGCCGATTTTGGAGGGGAAGTAGAACGGGTCCTGAATATGGCCGATGGGGTTTTGCTCCTGGTCGACGCCTTTGAAGGCCCGATGCCTCAGACCCGTTTTGTGTTGCAAAAAGCGCTGAGTATGGGGTTAAAGCCCTGTGTTGTTATCAACAAGGTGGACAAACCGAACTGCACCCCGGAAGAAGTTCACGAACAGGTTTTTGATTTGATGTTTGAACTCGGTGCCGAGGAGTGGCAATTGGATTTCCCCACAGTCTATGGCTCCGCCAAGGAGAACTGGATGGGTGAAGACTTTGCAAAACCTACCGGTACGATCGCACCACTTCTCGACATGGTCCTGGAGCATATTCCGACTTTTAAACCCGAAACCGGGACGACTCAAATGCTCGTAACATCCCTGGATTACTCATCCTATACCGGGCGGATCGCTATTGGAAGACTTCAGAGAGGCCACCTCAAGGAGGGCCAGGCGGTAACACTGGTTAAAAGGGATGGCCGGCATGTGGCTTCCCGAATTAAAGAACTCTACACGTTTGAAGGGCTTGGTCGGAGCCGCGTTCAGGAATTGCAAACCGGGGATATCGGAGCCCTTGTGGGCCTTGAAGGATTTGACATCGGAGATACAATCGCCGATAAAGAAAATCCGGAGGCATTGGGCAGCATCGCTATTGATGAGCCCACCATGAGTATGCTTTTTACCATAAATGACAGCCCTTTTTTCGGAAAGGACGGGAAGTTTGTAACCTCCCGGCATATTAAGGAACGCCTGGAGAAGGAGTTGGAGAAGAACCTCGCGCTGCGGGTTATGGAAACCGACAGTGCCGACAAGTTTATGGTCTACGGCCGGGGTGTATTGCACTTGTCCGTGTTGATCGAAACCATGAGGCGGGAAGGATATGAACTGCAAATTGGACAACCCCAGGTAATTTTAAAGGAAATAGACGGGAAAAAGTGCGAGCCCATCGAATCCCTGACCATAGACCTCCCGGAAGCTGTTTCCGGAAAAGCCGTCGAAATGGTGGCGATGCGTAAAGGGGAAATGACTAAAATGGAGTCTCGGGGAGAGCGGATGCTCTGCGAGTTCCTGATACCATCCCGCGGGATTATAGGACTTCGGAATCAACTCCTGACTGCTACTGCCGGCGAAGCGATCATGGCGCATCGTTTCTTAGAATACCAACCGATGAAAGGGGAGGTGCCCCAACGGCAGAACGGTTCCATGGTTTCAATGGAGACGGGCAAGTCGATACCTTATTCTATAGATAAATTACAGGAGCGGGGCCGCTTTTTTATCGATCCGGGTGAGGATATTTACGAGGGCCAGGTAATCGGTGAGAATTCCAGGGGGGATGATATGGTTATTAATGTGACCAAAACCAAGAAACTGACAAACGTCCGGGCCGCAGGTTCGGATGATAAATCCCGGATTGTACCCGCTATAAAATTTTCCCTGGAAGAAGCTTTGGAGTATATCCAGAAGGATGAATATGTTGAGGTCACTCCAAGCCACCTTCGATTGCGTAAAATATTCTTAAAGGAAACGGAGCGCAAACGCGCCAAGGCATAGGCGGAGCCCTTAACCCAGGTAGAGTTCCGGGTGATTCACCAGGCAGCCTGTCGCAGCCCCTATAATGCCTGCGTGGTTTTGCAGGCCTGCAGGGATGACTTCCGTTTCTATTTTGATGTATTTTTCATATTCCTGGAAATATTTGGAGGTACCCCCACCGAGTATAATCATATCCGGGTTTACGATGAGTTCCACAAGTTCCAGAAACTTATTGAATCGTTTTCCCCATTTTTTCCAGCTGAGCCCTTCAGCATCTTTTGCCGACGCTGCTGCCCAGGTCTCAATTTTGGAATATTCTTTATAAGGGATTTGCCCGAGTTCAAAATTGGGGATCAGCCTGCCATCTAAAAAGGCTCCGCTGCCAAGCCCGGTCCCTATGGTGATCATAACTATAAAGCCCTTGAGGCCTCTTCCAATGCCGTAGTTCATGGTCGCATAACCCGCTGCATCCGCATCATTTATAACTGTAAAATCGTTACCCGAGGCTTTTTCAAACAGTTTTTCAATCGGTACATCCAACCAGGACTTGTGAAGGTTTCCCGGGGATTTACAAACCCCCTTTTTGACCACTGTGGGAAAACCACAGCCTACCGGCCCCTTATAGTTAAAATGGGAAGTGATTTCAGCCACAACTTCAGCCATTTCCTCTGGCTTTCTGCTCTTTGGTGTTGGTATCCGAAAACGATCCGACAGCATTTCACCGGTTTCCATGTGAACCAGGGCTCCTTTGGTTCCCGAGCCGCCCACATCTATTCCGAGTACTTCCATGTATTAGTTTTGCTTTGCAAAGTACTAAAAAACTTCGGGTATGCAGGGGTCAATTGAGCATACCCTTTTGATGGAGAAAATCAAAAACCAGCTGGTCTGCAGGGGCAACCATGTCGCGATCTGAGTAGGTCAGCCAAACGATTTCTCGTATTTCAGAAGCGGGTTTTAAGGTGCCTTCATACCGGCCTGTATAGCAGCTCAGCCGCACAAGGGTCCCCGGGGGCTGGGCATCGGCCGGGGCCTCAAAGATGCCCAGGAGCGCAATGCTGCCTGGTATAAGGAATACCCCCATTTCTTCCTCGATCTCACGCCTCAAGGCCAGGACCTTGGGTTCGCCAGGCAGTCGTTTCCCTCCCGGGATATAATAGCAGCTTTTTCCTTCACTCCTACTGGAGAGTATATTCCCGTCCTCGACATATACCCAGCTGACAGCTTCTATGATCTGCTCGGAGGGTTCGATGTAGTAGTCTATAGAATTCAGGGAATGGTTCGGATCAATCAGATCCAGTATACGATCAATGGCCCGTCCAAAACCGGTGAGTGTATTACTTCGTTTATTGCGTCCCAGGGCACTGCTAATGGTCTCATCCCTGTTTCCAAATGCATAACCCCCACGCCCGATCCATAGCACATTCAACAGGTGTTGCATCAGCACATTGCCGAGTTGGTCGATAGAGATGGCGATTTGAAGGAAATATTCCCCCAGCCCCCGGAATCCCCGTTTAATCAGGCTGTGGACGATGCCGTATATAAAACCAAATACCCCCGTGGTCAATAAAAGGACAATGGAAATTAGAAAAAGAAGCAAGCCGATCAGGGGGTGGATTTTTCGGTCCGGCTGTTCCCTTTTTTTACGGTAAATCATGATCTTGTACTGTCGGTGGGCCTTTGAAACTATACCTTCGGATTCCAGTATTTCCTGCTCAGGATGAAAAAGATACAAAGAATGCCTGTTAATTACGGGGAGTGCCTCAAAAACAACCCAGTAACTTTTATCCAAAAAATGTACCCTGCACCTATATGGGATCAGGTCTTTTCGACCAAAGATAATGGGAATTATCCCGCCTTTTGAACCACTTCAAAAACCTTGTTCCCATCGCATTTGAGTGTTTTGGACGGGTATTTGAGGATGAGCGCATAGTCGTGGGTAGCCATCAGGATGGTTCGTCCCGTTTTATTGATCTCCTGAAGTACCCTCATCACTTCCACACTGGTTTGTGGATCCAGGTTTCCGGTGGGCTCATCGGCAAGGATGAGTTCCGGGTCATTCAGCAGCGCCCGGGCTATGGCAATACGCTGTTGCTCACCCCCGGAGAGTTCATGTGGAAATTTAAAGCCTTTGGTTTTCATCCCTACCTTATCCAGGACCTCTTCGATCCGGGAGGTCATTTTCCCGGAATCTTTCCACCCTGTGGCCTTAAGGACAAATTGCAGGTTGTTGTGTATGTTCCGGTCCGGCAATAGTTTGAAATCCTGAAAAACAATCCCCAGCTTACGCCTTAAATGCGGGATGTCCTTTTCGGGAAGGGTTTTTAGGTTAAACCCGACAATGCGCCCGTGGCCCTCTTTGAGCGGCAGGTCTGCGTAAAGCGTCTTCATAAAGCTACTTTTCCCACTGCCTGTTTTACCGATCAGGTAGACAAACTCCCCGGGTTTCACCTCCAGGCTTATATCGTTCAGGACCATATTGTCCTGTTGGAAAACGGCAACATCTTTAAGGGAGAGTACGGGTTCGGTCATGGTCTTGATTGTTGATATAAAAGTAAAAAGTTCCATTGGATAGAACAGCAATCCGAGGCAAAATTCCTTTATTTCATTTTTTCCCACATACTTGTATTGGGGAATCACCGTTATTAATGGAAATTTGGTTATCCCAAGAGAACACTATGGAAAAACCTTATGGTGCCCTTCTGGTTATGCTCGTGGTCACTGCCTTTGGCTTTGCTCAGGAAACCGCTGTGTTTACGCATGATGAATCGCCCTATCAGCAGGCCTACACTTTATATCGCAACAAACAGTACCAGGCAGCTCAGACCCTTTTTGAATCTGTATTGGCGACGAGTTCAGATGAACAAACCCGGGCCAATAGTGCTTACTATATCGCCAATGCGGCCGTCCGCCTGAATCAACTCGGGGCGGACCGGCTCATGGAAGATTTTGTGGAAAAATACCCTACGTCCACCAAAAGGAATTCAGCCTTTATGGACGTGGGGGATTACTATTTTGAAAATGGCCGGTACCCATATGCCCTGAAATGGTATGAAAAGGCCGATGCCGGTTCCATGAACAGGAGCGAAAAGGAGCGATTTGACTTTCGAAAAGGGTATGCCCTGTTCAATTCGAACAAACCCGACCTGGCAGAGCCCTATTTTCAGCGTGTGAGCACTTCATCCCAATACGGGTCTCAGGCGAAGTACTATCTCGGGTATATCGCCTATCAGCAAGATGATTACCAGGAGGCAAACGAGCGCTTTGATCAGATCGCAGATCAGGAAGTATTACAGGAAAAACTCTCCTATTACCAGGCCGATATGAATTTTAAGCTCGGCAATTTTACAGAAGCGATCACCCAGGCCGAGCAACAATTGGAAAAAGCGAACCGGCGGGAAGTCTCCGAACTCAATAAAATTATAGGGGAGAGTTACTTCAACCTGGAACAATACGAGGCCGCTGTACCCTACTTGGAACAGTATCAGGGTAAGGGTGGCAAATGGAGCAATACGGATTTCTATCAACTCGGATACGCCTATTATAAGCAGGGTGATTACGCCAATGCCATCGGGCAGTTTAACCGAATTGTCGATGGGGCAGATTATGTGGCGCAGAACGCCTATTACCATTTGGCAGAGTGCTATCTGAAGCTAGATAAGAAGCCCGAGGCGCTCAATGCCTTTCGCAATGCTTCCCAAATGGAATTCGATCCGGAAATCCAAAAAGATGCATACCTGAATTACGCCCGTCTGAGCTACGAAGAGGGCAATGCGTATGAATCCGTTTCTGAAGTATTACAGGGGTATCTCCAGCGCTATCCGGGAGATCAGTACGAAGCCGAACTGAAAGAGTTACTCGTAGACTCATATCTGACCAATAAGGACTTTGAAGGTGCACTGGAACTTTTGGAGGAGAAAGAGTCCTTTGCAAGCCCGGAGACATATCAAAAAGTAGCCTTTTACAGGGGGGTAGAGTTGTTTACGGAAGAAAAATACAGTGAGGCGTACAATCTTTTTGAAAAATCCCTGAACCGGGGAACGGATCCGATGTTCGAAGCCCGAGCGCGGTACTGGAAGGCGGAAGCTGCTTTTGAAATCGGGGGTTTTGACCAGGCACTGACGGATTACACGGAGTTCGGGAAGTTACCCGCGGCCCGTGGACTGGAGGTCTATAAGGGCCTGGAGTATCAAATGGGCTACACCTATTTTCAGCTTAATGACTACGGAAATGCAGCCCGCTACTTTGAGAAATTTACCCAGGGGAGTCCGGCCGGGGCTCAAAAGACAGATGCCTTACTGCGACTGGGGGACAGTTATTTCGTCAACAGTTCCTATAGCCAGGCTATAGCTGCCTACGACCAGGCCCAGCGCTCCGGTAGCCCGGATGCCGACTATGCCGATTTTCAGAAAGCGCTTTCACTTGGTTTCCTGGGTCGGGAAGGGGAGAAGCAGTCTGCGCTCACTAACCTGATCAGTACGTATCCAGAATCTACCTTAAAGGACGATGCCCTTCTGGAACTCGGGAACTCCTACGTTCAGGAAGGGGAAAATACCCAGGCAGTTGAGGTGTATGACCGCCTGATAAGTTCCTACAGGATGAGCTCTCTGGTACCCACCGCCATGATGCGTAAAGGGCTGGTGTACTACAATGGGGGGGATAACCAAAAGGCACTTGAGGTCTTTAAAACGGTCGCCCGGGATTATCCGGAAAGTGATCAGGCTGTCCAGGCCGTGCAGACGGCCAAACTCATCTATGTGGATATGGGCGAGGTAGATGCGTATGCACAGTGGGTGCGCGGTTTGGACTATGTGGAGGTGACCGATCAGGAACTGGAGGCGGCCTCCTATGAAGCTGCGGAACGGCAATATATGGAAGGGAATACGGCACGAGCCGAAAAGGCCTTTGTTTCCTATCTGCAGCAGTTTCCCAATGGAGGGCGGAATATTGAAGCCCGGTTTCGTTTGGCTTCGCTGTATTTTGACAAAGGGGAGTCCGGGAAAGCCCTGGATTATTTTAAAACCGTAGCTGAATCCGGAAGTGGGGAAATGGCTGAGCAATCCCTCACCCGGGTCTGTGAAATCCTGATCTCAGAGGACGGATATTCACAAGCCCTACCGTATTTACAACGTCTTGAAAGTGTGGCGGACATCCCACAGAACCGGACCTATGCGCAATCGAACCTGATGAAAGCCTACTACGAGAACGAGCAATACACCCAGGTGAACGAGTACGCCCAGAGAGTCCTGGAGAATCCGGCCCTGGATGAGCGAATTCGCTCTGATGCGCGTTTAATGAGGGCCCGCGCTGCACTAAAAACCAAAGATGCGAACGGAGCCCGGGCAGCTTACGCTGAGGTCCTGGAAGCCGGGGGAAGGGAAGCCAAAGCGGAGGCCCTGTATTACAAAGCTCTTTTCGCCAGGGAAGATGGGGACCCTGAAGGATCGAATACCGCTTTGCAGCAGCTGGTTCGGGATTACGCATCCTACCGCGAATGGGGCGGGAAGGGACTTATCCTTATGGCCCTCAATTTTGATGACCTGGGCGATGTTTTCCAGGCGACCTACATCCTGGAGAGTGTTGTGTCCAATTTTCAAGAATATCCTGAAATCACCAGTGAAGCGAGCCGGGAACTCGCTAAAATCAAAAGTCGGGAAGCCACCCGAAACGCATCTGTAAAACCCGAAGGAAATTAAAGAAGCACGCCGGATATGACAATGAAGAGAATCTTACTTTTAAGCCTGATGCTTTTTTCTCTGGGTTTTTTAAGCGCCCAGGAGAAGGACCTGGGAACGGAGACGGTAACGGTCGTGCGCTCTTATAGCCCTACCGTATCCGAAGCCTATAAAATACGTCCTGTACCGAACCTTAACGATAGTATTGTAACCCGTAAAATCCCGATTCAGTACAGTATTTTTTCGGTTCCCGTCGCTTCTACTTTTGTTCCGGCAAAGGGTCAGGCTGCCACTGTGGCCAAAACGGAACGGGAGCAGTTGTTCAATACCTACGCCTCCTTTGGGTTGGGAAACTACACCAATGCACTTGCCGATTTTTACACCAGTCTGGACTATGATCGGGGAAAGCAGCTTCTCGACCTGGGTTTCAACCACTTCTCGTCCCGGGGGGATATTGACGAAACATTTTTGAATACGGATTTTTACAATACGAATCTGGATGTGACCTATGCCCGGCGGGAAAGGGATTGGGACTGGAATCTGGGAGCCGGAGTCTCCCATAGAAAATACAATTGGTACGGGCTTCCTGAAGATGTCTCTGAAGCAGATATCCCGGGATCGATAGATGAAGCTCAGAATTACTTCATGGCAGAACTCAAAGGAGGGGTTAATCTGACCGATAGCTTTTTCCATGAGGGAACAGTGCTTGTACGGGGTTTTTGGGACGCTGCGGGCAGCGGCGAACAGCGTATGGCCTTGAATGGCGATTTGGAACTCCCCATTACCTCGGAGACTTTTACCCTGGGGGTCCATATAGACTATGTCGGGGGAGAATTTGACAACGGACCACTCACCCAGTTGCAGTCAGCACCCGGAATTGCTTACAGTTACCTGCAGACTGGAATCCAACCGGGGGTAGTTTTGCTGCGGGACGACCTTAAACTGGAACTCGCAGCCAAAATTGTACTGGGTCTTGATACCGAGAATAACGAAACTGACTTTTATATCTATCCGGCGGTCAACGTCTCGTATGCCCTTTCTGAGGATATGGCTATTGCATATGCCGGGGTGGAAGGCGGACTGGTTCAGAACTCCTACTACGATTTCAGTGTTCAAAACCCATTTGTCTCCCCTACGCTTATGGTTATGCCTACAGACAGGCAGTATGAAGCCTATGTAGGTATTCGGGGGCAGTTACTCCCGGAACTCACCTATAACCTGAAAGGCACCTACCGGGCTGAGAATTTTTTACCCCTTTTTCTGCTCAACCCTGAAAATGATTCCCGCACAGACGACAAGGGCTATTATTATGGAAATTCGTTTCGCCTGTTCTACGACGATGTGAAAACCCTTGGCGTGTTTGCGGAATTAGAACTTTCAGTGAACCGGAATTTTACCTTAGGGGTCAATGCCACCGTAAACGACTATAATACCGAGACCGGAAATCCGGCCTGGAACCTGCCAAATCTGGAGGGTTCCCTCTTCATGGATTATCAGATCAATTCGAACTGGTATTTCGGAGCCAGCCTGTTTTATGTTGGGGAACGGGAAGATCTCGCTTCTACGGCCGGAGTGGGTATTCCCCCGGAGGCCTTCCCGGCTCAGATTCGCAATTTGGACGGATTTTTTGATGCCAACCTTCATCTGGGCTATCATTTAAATACACGATTAACGCTTTTTGCACGCGCGAGCAATCTGGCCAATAATTCCTATCAGCGCTGGGCAAACTTCAGGGTACAGGGGTTGCAAGTACTGGCAGGGGCGAGCTATAAATTTGACTTATAGCACTTATTTATAGGGTGCCCGATCAGACAACCTGTCTGTTTTAGGCAACATTTGATCGAGGGAGTGCTCAGGAATTAGGTGAATTTTGGTCATTTATAGTAACTTGAAGTTTCAAAAGGCAGTGAAATGTCCCTGAAACGTTGTTTTATTTGTATCCTTAGTGCTGCTTTATGTGGCTTGCCTCTGATTGGGTTTGGACAGAATATGGTGCCGAATCCGGGTTTTGAAGATTTCAATGCCTGTCCGAGGCATTTGGGAAATCTGCATCAGGATGTGGCAGAATGGACGACCCCGACATCGGGAACTACCGACTATTTTCATATGTGCAGTTTTCATATGGGAACTCCGGAGAATTTTAACGGGGTACAGCGAACTGTTGAGGGTGAGGGGTATGCGGGGTTTTATGCCTACGCCCCTGACGATTACAGGGAATACCTTCAGGTGCGTTTGAAGTCTCCGCTAACGGCAGGTGCTGAGTACAGGTTGTCTTTCTATGTTAGTTTGGCAGAGCGTTCCGATTACGCCATACGCGATTTCGGTATCCTTTTTAGTAATAATCCACTGGAGTTAGATACGAAAAAGAATATTTCGAAGGCCAGGCGCTATGATATTAAGGAGAATACGTACCATTATCTGGAGACTCCGGCCGGAGATTTTATTTCAGATACCTCAGACTGGAGTCGGGTGGAAGCGCGATTTGAAGCTGAAGGTACCGAAGAATATTTAATCCTGGGTAATTTCAGGACGAACAGACAGACCCGTACTTCTAAGACGGGGAGGAGCTCAAATAAGGGGGCTTACTATTATATTGACAAGGTGGCCCTTTTAAAGCTAAAGCCTGAATTAGCCATGGCACAGGCCACTTCTGAGACTCGGGGAGGCGCCTATGCCCTGGACAGCCTTCAGGTTTTTCAATCCCTGCTTTTTGAGTTTGACACCCATAGCCTTTCACGTCCGGGACGGGAGGAATTGGGGGAACTCTATGAGTTTTTAAGTCAGGATCCAGACCTGCAGTTGCATCTGGCAGGACATACAGATGGCAAGGGGAGGGCAGATTACAATCAACGCCTCTCCGAAAAAAGGTGTATTGCAGTGGCGCGGTATCTCGAAAATCTGGGGATTCCTTCCAGTCGGATTCAATGGCTCGGTTTCGGTTCTTCCCGGCCGGTGGCTTCAAATGAAACCGAAGCAGGTCGCAGCAGGAATCGACGGGTGGAATTTCTCATTCGAAAAACCCAGGAACCTTTACCTGACTCCGAGAAATAAATGGAGTATTCAAGAAGAGCCCCACGGTTTTAAAAGAGCGTCCGGCATTCAGGCACTTTTTTTGTCGGCAAGGCGCCAGACCGTTGCATTTGGAACAAAAAAAACCGGCTCCTGAGCCGGTTTTTTTAATCGTGAAATTGAAACCACTACATCATAACAGGTACTTCAACACGGGTAGTTCCCCAACCCATAACCATATGTGCTCCGCTTCCAACTTCTTTAAAAGCGATAGAAAAAGCATCCAGGGATTCTCCTGCTGAACTTGAAGGTACTTTTATCCGGGCTACATCGGCTGCTTCATCGTAGCTGTATGCCCCCCATTGGTTCAGGTTCTTATTCAGAATGACTGTCCATTCTTTTTCACCGGGAATAGTGAATAAAGAATAAGTTCCAGCTTTAACAGCCTGCCCTCCGAAGGTAACATCTTTGTAAAAAGTAATTTCAGGAGCTTCATTAGCCCCGGTACGCCAAACTTTGCCAGCAGGTGCAAGATCTCCCATAGAACGTCCCTTTAATTGGGGTCTGCTATAGACTATTCGCACGGCTTTATCGGATACTTTGTAGCTGGAAGGGAAACTTGCCATATCCATGGGGCTTTTATCCAGACCGCTAAATTCCTGGGCACTTGCCGTTGTGGAAAACACAAGGGTTAAAACAAAAAGTGATAGTGTAAAGACTTTCTTCATTTGAATGGTTTTTTAGATGGCTAAAACTACATCCTTTTCAAAGAGTCCGGTTTTAAAGACTCGTTAAAATTTCCAGGACTTACACATTTTTCTTGTTTCCTTCGATTTGATCTAATAAAATTAAAAATTACCCCTAAAAAGCAATAAATAATATCATTATGTAATTAATAATACATTTATTGTTTTAAAATAGAATCATAAGATGCACTTTTGAATCTAAATAACAATTCTATGTGTGGAATAGTTTGTGCTTTTGACCTGAAACAACCCGCTTCTGTACTGCGGCCGCGATTGCTGGAGATGTCCGGGAAACTGCGTCACCGTGGTCCGGACTGGAATGGTATTTTTTCTTCTGACAATGCTATCCTTACCCATGAACGACTGGCCATTGTAGACCCCGCTTCTGGGCGTCAGCCTATTCTCAGTGCTGATGGACAGCTCATTTTGGCGGCAAACGGCGAGATTTATAACCATAGGGAATTACGAAAAGGCCTTGAAGGGTCTTATGATTTTCAGACCCGGTCTGATTGTGAAGTCATCCTGGCCCTTTATGAGAAAGAAGGTACGGCCTTTTTAGATCGCCTGAATGGGATATTTGGCTTTGTGCTCTACGATCTGAGAAATGACCGATATTTTATAGCCCGGGATCACATGGGGATTATTCCGCTTTACATGGGTCGGGATAAGGATGGGACCTTTTACGTGGCTTCTGAACTCAAGGCTTTAGAAGGAATTTGTGTACAGATTGAGGCGTTCCCTCCGGGACACTTTATGAGCAGTGAAACCCCCGGTCTTCAAAAATGGTATTCCCGGGACTGGATGGATTACGAGGCTGTAGCCGATAACGAAACTGATATTGATACGCTTCGCACAGCCCTGGAGGATGCCGTGCACCGCCAGCTAATGTCTGATGTACCTTATGGGGTGCTGCTTTCCGGAGGGCTGGATTCTTCAATTACTTCAGCTATTGCGAAAAAATATGCGGCAATGCGTGTGGAGACCGATGATGCCACGGAAGCCTGGTGGCCCCGATTGCATTCTTTTTCGGTAGGCCTGGACGGTTCTCCGGATTTGGCAGCTGCCCGAAAAGTAGCCGAGCACATAGGGACAGTTCACCATGAAGTGAAATTTACCATACAGGAAGGCCTGGATGCCATTCGCGATGTGATCTACCATTTGGAAACCTATGACATTACTACGGTTCGAGCTTCAACGCCCATGTACCTGATGGCCCGGGTCATTAAATCTATGGGTATAAAAATGGTGCTTTCCGGGGAGGGTGCGGATGAGTTGTTCGGTGGATACCTTTATTTTCACAAGGCGCCGGATTCCAGGGCCTTTCATGAAGAAACCGTACGCAAACTCGACAAACTGCATCTCTACGATTGCCTGAGGGCAAACAAGTCCCTGGCAGCCTGGGGTATAGAAGGCAGGGTGCCTTTTTTGGATAAGGAGTTTATGGATATCGCTATGCGCCTGAATCCAAAAGACAAAATGATCGGGGCGGACCGAATGGAGAAATGGGTGCTGAGAAAAGCCTTTGAATCAGATTTACCCGAATCAGTAGCCTGGAGGCAGAAAGAACAATTTTCAGACGGGGTGGGGTACAGCTGGATCGATACCCTGAAAGAAACTGTGGATCGTGAAATTACAACAGAGCAGTTGACCCATGCCCAATATCGCTTTCCCATTCAAACGCCTACAACAAAAGAAGAGTACTATTATCGGGAGATTTTTGAATCGCACTTTCCCAGCGATGCGGCTGCCCGGAGTGTGCCCCAGGAGCCCTCAGTGGCCTGCAGCACTCAGACTGCGCTGGAATGGGATGCGTCCTTTAAAAATATGAACGATCCGTCGGGCAGAGCCGTGGCCCGCGTACACGAGGAAGCTTATGTGAAGTAGCAGCCGACGGGTCTTGCTTTAAACTTCCTGTAATATTTTGGCGGTATCTGAAGTGCCTTTTACTCGGGTACCCTGTGACTTGTTTATCGGGTAGGGCTACACAAACAACGCATAAATCAGGAAGGCAAAAACGGTGATGACCACCGGTGCGATAAGCCCCATGGAAATACCTCCAAGGCGAAAGTCTTTTTGCTCCAGTTTTCCAGTGCTGTAGGCAATGGCATTGGGAGGTGTGGAAATGGGCAGGAACAACGCGGAGGATGCACTGAGGCCGATTACAATTGGGAGCACTACCGGATTTTCAAAAGTGAGAATGATCCCCACCGGGATGAGGATCGTAGCTGTCGCCGTATTGCTCATGATATTGGACATAATGATGGTCAGGAAACCGAAACCGAGCACCAGGGCATAGAAGTTCAAGTCGAACTCCTGTATTTTTTCCACATAGATATCCGCCAGGCCGGTTTCTTTAATGGCAAGCCCCAGGGCCAGCCCTCCGGCTACGAGCATTAGAGTATCCCATGGGAGTTGGCGCACGTCATCTCCGTTAATAATACCGGACATGGTCAGGAGTATTATCGGCAGCAGGGAGACCACAGAAGCCGGAATACCGTGGAGGTTCTCAGTTAGCCACAAGAGCAACGTCAGGCCCATCACGCCCAGGACTACCCTTTTTTTGATGCGTTCAAACCTGTAGTTGATATCCGTTACCTCGGGTTCGTCTGAAGAGAGTTCAATCTGCATTTCCCGCTGCCTGGGAATGTATTTTCGGGTGAGTAGGAACCAAAAAATAAGTGTCAGTACGATAGCGAGTGGAAAACCGACCAGCATCCACTCCAGGAATCCCACATCTACGCCATGATTATTCAGGGCCTCTACGGCAATAGCATTGGGGGGAGAACCAATAAGTGTTCCCATACCCCCCAGGGACGCGGCTCCCGAGATACCCAGAAGCGAAGCTTTTGTAAAGGGGGCATCCTCTTCCAGGGTATTGATAAAAGGCATAACGGAGGCGATCATCATGGCCGCTGTAGCGGTGTTGGACATGATCATTGAAAAAATGGCCGTGGTGAGCATGATACCCAGGAGGATAAATTTAGGCCTGCGCCCGAACTTCGCTATAGACATTTTAAATACTTCCTTATCCAAACCGGTCTTCCGCATGGCTTCCGCCATAAAGAAACCCCCGAGCATAAGCCAAATAACACTGCTGGACCAGGAATTGACGTATTCGCTGTAGTACGATTGGACATTTTCAGGATCGACCTCCGAATAATAACTGTTCATGGCAAAAATGAGAAACCCAAAAACCAAAAGACCCACCGCAAAGGGTGGGATTGCTTCGGTAACCCAAAGGCCCACGGCGAGAAATAATAAAAACAGCACATAAAGCTGGGCCTGATTCATCTGAGGTTCATACAAGGCGTAGGTCAGTGCAAAGGCCAGAATAATTGTAATCAGGAAGTAGATGATCTTACTTTGAATATCGACCACTTTCTGCATTTGTGGCAATAATTTGAGCGAAGCGGTTCTGGAATCAGCCATTCGAAACGGGGTATATGATGCAAAAAAGACAAAGGTAAAGTGTACGTATTTTTAAGAAGCTAATAATTATCACTTTTCAATTCAAAACTGCAGGTTTCAGGCCCCGGCAATTGTTGTTAAATTGTTGATAACTTCGAGGCATTGGACAGGTGTAAAACGCCTGTTTTACGGGCTATTGCGTATATTTGTAGGATTGTAAAATTACAAGTTAAACTTCCTAAAAACAGGTATGAGCGAAGAAGAAAACAACAAGGCCTATTCCGCGGATAGTATTCAGGCACTGGAGGGGATTGAACATGTACGGATGCGCCCTTCAATGTATATCGGAGATGTTGGGGTGCGCGGGTTGCACCATCTGGTTTATGAGGTGGTGGATAACTCTATCGATGAGGCGATGGGAGGCTATTGTGATACCATTCACGTAACCATAAATGAGGATAATTCTGTAACCGTTGGGGACAATGGAAGGGGGATTCCCGTAGGGCTGCATAAAAAAGAAGGTGTTTCCGCTCTTGAGGTGGTGATGACCAAAATTGGAGCCGGGGGAAAGTTTGATAAAGATTCCTATAAAGTTTCAGGGGGATTGCACGGGGTAGGGGTCTCCGTTGTAAATGCCCTTTCCGACCATCTGAAAGCTACGGTGTACCGGGAAGGAAAAGTGTGGGAGCAGGAATACGAACGGGGTAAGGCCATGTATCCGGTTAAAAGTACCGGTGATTCCAAGAAGCACGGGACTTTAGTGACTTTCCACCCGGATGTTGAGATCTTTCAGCAAACGATTGAATTCAACTATGATACCCTAGCCAATAGGATGCGGGAATTGGCATACCTGAATAAAGGGATCACGATTAGTATTACGGATCGTCGTTTCAAAGACAAGGATGGGGAGTTTAAAACCGAGACTTTTAAGTCCGAAGAGGGTTTAAAGGAATTTATCCGGTTTCTCGATGGAAATCGGGAACCACTCATTCAGAATGTCATCTCCATGGAGGGTGAGAAAAACGATATCCCTGTGGAGGTAGCCATGATTTACAATTCCTCCTACACGGAGAACCTGCATTCCTATGTGAACAATATCAATACCCATGAGGGGGGAACCCACCTTTCCGGATTCCGGAGAGGTTTGACTACCACCCTTAAGAAGTATGCCGACAATTCCGGAATGTTGGACAAAGTGAAGTTCGAAGTTGCCGGGGATGACTTCAGGGAAGGTCTTACGGCTATTGTCTCGGTAAAAGTAGCCGAGCCACAGTTTGAAGGTCAGACCAAGACCAAACTTGGCAACCGTGAAGTGTCTTCAGCCGTCAGCCAGGCGGTTTCGGAAATGCTTACCAACTATCTGGAAGAACATCCGGACGACGCCAAAGTAATTGTACAAAAGGTGATTCTGGCCGCCCAGGCACGACATGCAGCCGCCAAGGCCCGCGAAATGGTGCAACGTAAAAACCCTATGTCCGGGGGTGGTCTCCCGGGGAAACTTGCGGATTGCTCCGAACAAGACCCGGAGAAGTGCGAGATCTTCCTGGTGGAGGGGGATTCCGCAGGGGGAACGGCCAAAATGGGACGCGACCGTAACATACAGGCCATCCTGCCTTTAAGGGGAAAAATCCTCAATGTGGAGAAGGCGATGCAACACAAGGTTTTTGAAAACGAGGAGATCAAAAATATCTACACAGCACTGGGAGTTACTATTGGAACGGAAGAGGACAGCAAGGCCCTTAACCTGGAAAAGCTAAGGTACCACAAGGTGGTTATTATGTGTGATGCGGATGTGGATGGGAGCCATATTGAGACGCTGATCCTGACCTTTTTCTTCCGCTACATGCGGGAGCTCATAGAGGGCGGGCACGTTTATATTGCGACCCCACCCCTTTATTTGGTAAAAAAGGGCAGTAAGAAACGCTACGCCTGGAATGACAAAGAGCGTGATACCATAGCCGCTGAGTTCGGGAATTCTGGAGTGGGTATTCAACGCTATAAAGGTCTTGGAGAGATGAATGCGGAACAACTTTGGGACACGACCATGAACCCGGGGTACAGAACCCTTCGCCAGGTGACCATTGAGAATGCCACCGAGTCTGACCGGATTTTTTCTATGCTGATGGGGGATGAAGTACCTCCCCGTCGTGAATTTATCGAGCAGAATGCTGTATATGCGAATATCGATGCATAAGAGGATATGAATATGAAAAAACCGGGCCAAGTGCCCGGTTTTTTTTTGCTTAAAAAAAGAAAACAGCCGCGTAGGGACGGCTGTTTTCGCAATTGAGGGTATTAAAAAAAAAACAGGAACTATTCGCGATATGCCAGGACGTTCCCCTGCAGATCCATCAGCAGGTTACCCTCCTGGTTTTGTTTGATTTTGACTACATTTTTTAATTTCTTCAATCCCGGGTAATGAATGGTGTATACTTCACCAAAGGCTTCCCAGTGAAAATCGGTTTCTACCAGGAGCTCTTCCCCGAGATAGCGGTTATATCTCCCCATATAGGCATCATTGAAAATCCACTCTTCCCGTTCCATATGTTTGGCGCCGCTGTCTTTGGGAGCCTGGGTTTGGACCCATATACCTATAACAGGGTCGTTGTTTTCTGGAATTTCCGAGCAACTACTAACCGCAAAAATGGCCAGTACGATAATGAGGGAACGAATTGTGTACATAGTGCAGGTCTATCAGATTTGTGTTTTACCCCAACGGATTGCCGAAACCGGGTATTGTTATTTTTCGATGTACTGTCGTTCAAGAACCTGTTATTTCGACCAACAGCACAATTCTTTAACAAATGCTATACTTTTTTCCTTTTTTAATTTCACCTCATTTTAAAGGTGGCAGACCTTAAGGCTTTCCCGGAATTTCGCTATTTTTGACCCTCTTGAAAACCCGATAAAATCTAAGAGTATGAAAGTTACAATTGTAGGAGCCGGAGCCGTGGGAGCGAGCTGTGCGGATTATATTGCGAGCAAAAACTTTGCTTCAGAAGTAGTGATCCTCGATATCAAAGAGGGCGTGGCTGAAGGCAAGGCTATGGATCTGATGCAATGTGCTTCACTTAACGGCTTCGATACGCGTATTACAGGATCGACTAACGATTATTCCAAAACGGCCAACAGCGATATTGCGGTCATTACCTCAGGTATTCCCCGTAAACCCGGGATGACCCGTGAAGAATTGATCGGTATAAATGCCGGGATCGTGAAATCTGTAGCGGCCAGTCTCCTGGAGTATTCTCCTGAAGTCATCCTGGTTGTGGTTAGCAATCCTATGGATACTATGACCTATTTGGTCCATAAAACCACCGGTCTTCCCAAAAACCGGATTATTGGAATGGGAGGCGCACTGGATAGTGCCCGGTTTAAATACCGCCTGGCTGAAGCGCTTGGCGCGCCTATTTCGGATGTAGACGGAATGGTCATTGGAGGACACAGTGATACCGGAATGGTGCCACTTACCCGACACGCCACCCGTAACAGTATTAAGGTTTCTGAGTTTCTCACTGAAGACCGTTTAAAGCAGGTAGCCGAGGATACCAAGGTCGGCGGAGCCACCCTTACCAAATTATTGGGAACCAGTGCATGGTATGCCCCGGGGGCTGCCGTTTCTGGCCTGGTCCAGGCTATTGCGTGCGATCAGAAAAAAATCTTCCCCTGCTCTGCGCTGCTAGAGGGGGAATACAACCTGAATGATCTGTGTATCGGTGTGCCCGTAGTCCTCGGACGGAAGGGTATCGAAAAAATAGTCCCTATTGAACTGAATGAAGCTGAAAAGGCAAAAATGCAGGAAAGTGCAGCCGGGGTTTCCAAAACCAATGGGTTGCTCGACCTTTAAGTAACGGAGATACATTTTTAGTTGAAAAGGCATCCCCGATGGGATGCCTTTTGAGTTTTGTCACCCAGGGGATTCACCAGGCTGAACAGCAGGGTGACAGACCATTACAAATCAATTGTTTTTATTGGCAGTTCCTAGTGGAAATGATATATTTGCACGCTGTTTGCAACACCATCAAAAAAACAGATAACCTCTTAACTCATGCAGAATAAAGGACTTATAAAGCTCTTCGCCCTGTTGTTTGGGCTGGTAAGTATCTATCAGCTTTCCTATACTTTTATCACTTCTAAGATAGAAAGCGACGCAGAAGCGTATGCATCGGCTACGGTTCCTGCGGATAATACCGATTACGTCACCGAAAGAGAGCTGGTTGAAGCACGTTATCTGGATTCTGTAGCCAAGAACCCGATCCTGGGTTTTACGAGCTATGAAGAAGCCAAGAAAAAGGAACTCAATAAAGGGCTCGACCTCAAGGGCGGTATTAATGTGACCCTGCAGATTTCCGTCGAGGATATACTTAAAGGACTGGCCAATTATTCCAAGAACCCCGTCTTTAACAAGGCTCTTGCCGATGCCAGGGAGGCTTCCAAGAACAGTGACGAAACCTATTTAGAGCTCTTTTTTGATGCTTTTGATCAGGTTAAGGGAGACACCAAATTGGCTTCTCCTGATATTTTTGCCAACAAGGGGTTGAGCGATGAGGTCAACTTTGAAATGTCCGATGAGGAAGTCAAAGGTGTGATTCGCCGCAAGGTGGATGAATCTGTGGTCTCCGCTTTTGAAGTACTTCGCGAGCGTATCGATGGTTTTGGAGTCACCCAACCCAATATTCAGCGGGAAGGGAATTCTGGGCGTATTCTTGTAGAACTTCCGGGAGCCCGGGATATCGCACGTGCTCAGGACCTGCTCTCGAGTACTGCTCAACTGGAGTTTTGGGAGACCTATGAACCCGGGAATCAGAGTCTGCTCAATTTCTTTATAGAGGCCAACGAAGCTTTAAAGTCTATTGTAGAAAGGGAAGAGACCCCGGTAAAACCCGAGTCTGAGATCGATTCTCTCCTTTCCGATGTCGCTCAGGATTCCCTGGACCTGAACGCCCAGCAAAATCCGCTCTTCGAAAAATTACAGCTTAGCGGCCCTGGATTTGCCGTTGGTATGGCTGCCATTAAAGATACTGCCGAAATTGGCGCCTGGCTCCGTTTGCCACAGATCAGAAGGTTACTTCCTCCGGATGTTCAGTTTACTAAATTTCTATGGGAACGCCCTTCGCAGGATATTGAAGTTGCGGCGCTCTTCGCCCTGAAATCCAACAGGGATAACACCCCGAGAATGAGTGGGGATGTGGTGAGTGATGCCCGCGACCAGTTTGACCAGTTTAACCGCCCGGCCGTAGGAATGGATATGAACGTGCGCGGTGCACGGGAATGGCAGGAACTTACCAATGAGGCAAACCTGAACAATACAGGGATTGCCATTGTACTGGACAATCGGGTGTACACGGCGCCTGGGGTTTCCAGCAAAGGTGGAATTGCCGGTGGGAGTTCCGAAATAACGGGAACCTTTACCGTTACTGAAACCAAGGATATTGCCAATGTTTTGCGGGCTGGAAAACTTCCGGCATCGGCAGAGATCATCGATTCGTTTGTCGTCGGGCCTTCTTTGGGTCAGGAAGCGATAGACAGTGGATTTATGTCCTTCCTGATCGCCATGATCTTTGTCCTGGTCTGGATGGTATTCTACTATGGAAAGGCCGGTATTTTTTCCGATATAGCCCTGATCTTTAACATAGTATTGATTTTTGGAGTGCTCGCGAGTCTCGGTGCAGTCCTCACCCTCCCCGGAATTGCGGGTATTGTCCTGACCATAGGGATGTCGGTGGATGCCAACGTGCTTATTTTCGAACGTATAAAAGAAGAACTCCACAAAGGTAAAGGTATGGGGCAGGCCGTTTCTGACGGATTTGACAACGCCCTGTCGTCCATTCTCGATGCCAATATAACCACAGGATTGACCGCCCTGATCCTGCTCGTATTTGGAACGGGACCTATCAAAGGTTTTGCAACAACCTTGATTATAGGTATTCTTACCTCACTGTTTACTGCGATTTTTATCACGCGCCTGCTTATTGACTGGTATCTGTCCAAACGGGGACGCAAACTGGATTTCTCTACGGCCCTGACCAAAAACCTCTTTACCAATGTCAATATCGATTTCCTCTCTAAGCGGAAAATAGCTTACGCGATTTCGGGGATTTTCCTGGTCTTATCATTGGTTTCACTCTTTACCAAAGGGTTGGACCAGGGGGTTGATTTTGTTGGAGGGCGGAATTATCAGATTCGGTTTGTCGATCCGGTGAGCCCGGCTGAGATAACCGGAGAACTTACGGCAGTACTGGGTAGTGCGGGGGCCAAGACTTTTGGGGACGCCAACCAGATTATGGTGACTACCAAATATAAGGTAGACGAACAAGGGACTGAAGTAGATGATGAGATCCTCCAATTGCTCTTTACCACCCTTCAGAAGTACCTTCCCGACGGGGCTACTTATAACGATTTTGTCCCCGGGGGAACCAACGAAGATATCGGGGTGATGAAGTACCGGAAGGTAGGTCCTACGATAGCGGATGATATTAAAAAGAACGCCGTTTGGGCTGTTATCGGCTCCCTGGCAGTCGTCTTTCTCTATATACTTTTCAGATTCCGGAAGTGGCAGTTTTCACTCGGTGCAGTAGCGGCTGTTTTCCACGATGTCCTGATTGTACTTGGGATCTTCTCCGCGACGAGTGCCCTGATGCCTTTCAGCATGGAAATCGACCAGGCATTTATCGCCGCCATCCTGACGGTCATCGGGTATTCCCTCAACGATACGGTGGTTGTTTTCGACCGCATACGCGAGATAATCAATGAAAAAGGCTGGAAGGGCGGTGAAAATGTAAATCTGGCCCTGAACAGCACTTTGAGCCGTACCCTGAATACCTCCCTGACCACCCTAGTAGTGCTCTTGTCTATTTTTGTTTTTGGAGGAGAGACGCTTCGCGGATTTATGTTTGCGATGATCGTCGGTGTTGTCGTGGGAACATATTCTTCCCTTTTCATTGCCACGCCCGTTATGTTTGATACCCTTTTCAGAAAACTGTCCAAGGGGAAAGCATAAACGGACTTTACAGATTAAAAAAACCGCAGCCTCAGAAGGCTGCGGTTTTTTTTATGGGGTTATGAAATCATGGATAACACCCTTAGACCCGGCTTTTCCAGGGACTAATTCAAGGACCTTTGGCGCCTTTAGGCCAGGTTCCTGACGGTGGGAAACAAAGAGAATAGCCGTCTCGCTTTCCGCTGCCATTTTTTGGACAAGAGAAATCAAAAGGCCGGCTGAACCTTCATCCAAACCCGCGGTGGGTTCATCCAGAATCAGCACAGGCGGATGTTTGATCATGGCCCTGGCGCACATCAGGAGTCTTTGATGGCCTTCCGAAAGATTTCGGAATTGTGTCCGGGCCTGGTCTTGTAGACCCAGAAGTGCCAGCCAGTTGCGTGAGAGGGTCCGCTGTTGATCTGTGGGTCTTACATAGAGCCCCACAGAATCCATAAGGCCTGAGATCAACATGGCCTCGGCCGTGTGGTTGCCGCGAAACCGGTCGGTCAGCGCGGGAGTGAAGTACCCAATTTTAGCTTTAATATCCCATACACTTTCCCCACTGCCCTTACGATTTCCAAAAAGATAGAGCTCCTGTCCGTAGGCCTTGGGGTTGTCCCCAATAATCATGGTGATCAGGCTGGTTTTACCACTCCCATTGGGGCCCCTGAGCTCCCAGAAATCCCCCTTTTCGATTTTCCATTCGATTTGGGAGAGGATGGGCGTCTCTCCATAACTCAGATCCACTTTCCGGAAATCTATCAAAACCTCTGGCAGGGAGGGGGAAGCCTCCGGGGCAGGAGGTAAGGAGCCTGTGAACCTTTGGGATTGAATGTATCCTGCATCCGCGGTGTAATTGGGAAAGTCACGGATGTGGTCCCCCGATAGAAAGGCCTTATTTTTCATACACTTGAGTAAATCCCGGGGACGGCTCAGGAACTGGATCAGAAGAATGTTCCCGGACTGTGTTTCCAGAACTTCCTTCAGGGCTTCCCGTGAAGGGGGATCCAGGTTGTCAAAGAGGTTGTCCAAAATAAGAAAATCCGGTTTCCTGTCAAGCAGATGTTTCAGAAGGGCTTTTTTACGTTCCCCACTGGAGAGGGACCTCAGGGTGCGCCCTTCTAAATCGAGGCCCGAGAGGTCATAACGGGCCTCCGTTTCCAGAAATTTTGAAAGGCTGGAATTGGAAAAGTACGCACCCGTACCCCCATTGAGAAAGGAAAGTTCACGGGGAGCCGCCCCACTGAGCAACTTCTTCGCAAAAGCTTCCTTCTCGGAAGTATTATCGGTGTAGATGGCCGTGTGGGCGTGCATGCATCCGGTTTGATACGAAAATACGAGAACTGGAGCGCCATTCAAAACAGTAAGGTACCTGCCCGGCCCACAGGTCAGGATAACATATCTGCGTTCAAAGAGGTGCGGGAACTCTTTTCTTTCCTTAGCTCCCCACTTCAAAAAAGATGATGAAGATCAGTCCTTAGATGGAGTCTGTATTTTAAATTTAGGGTGAGATGCGAAACAAAATCGGTAAATTCGTTTTGGTCTGCCTGATATGTATAGGTATTATCAGCCTGATCGTATGGAGTATAACGTCTTTAACAAACTAAATCTACAGGGATATGAAAAAAAATATGGGAAACACAGACAGGATCATCCGCTTTATTATCGCTGCCGTAATCGGGGTACTTTACTATACGGGGACGATAAGCGGAACACTGGGAATCGTATTACTGGTATTGGCGGGAGTATTTCTCCTTACAAGTTTTATAAGTTTTTGTCCACTTTATGCCCCTTTTGGCCTCTCGACCTGCCCGGCAAAAAAGCCCTGAAGTTTACAGGTAGGGATACGTGCAGTTTTCACTCCGGGCGCCAATCCTTTTCTATCCTGAAAATATAGACTGGGATCCCCTTGTAATGAGTCGCCTTATGGTTTCTCATTCCTAATCGGGAAGCGACTTGCATGGAGGGTTTGTTCTCCCTGTGGATAATGGAAATCAGGCTTTCGCTCCAGTGATTCCGAAAGGCCTGATCCCTGCAGTGTTTACCGGCCTCGGTGGCATATCCCATGCCCCTGAATTCAGGGAGCAGGGAATACCCGATTTCCATTTCACGGACCCCGTCAACAACTTGTATAAGCAGACCGCACATCCCAACCAGCACGTTACGTTCCCGGTCAATAAGGGCATTCATGCCACCCAGGCCTTTTTCGTAACGCTCGAAAATCCGATCGAACTGTTCCCTGCAGGCGGCTTCGGGACTCTCCGGAATTCCTTCCCAAAAAGCAGTACTTGCCGGATCTGAAAAAAAGGGAATCCAGTCGTGAAAATCGTCAGCCTTGAATTTTCGAAACAGAAGCCTTGCAGTGCGGGTATTGTCCGGTAAATACTTATTTCCACTCATCGGTCTGAATCCACTGATGTGTATACTTCCAAAGCGTATCCTTAAAGGGCGGTCTGAAATATCCGAAATGCCCCGGTTTATCCCCTTCGTCCGTATAATGTATCCTTCGTACACGAGCACTGCGGTATTGTGCAGCCAACCAATCCACGGTTCGGGGAGGAGCCAGGGGATCTGCAGGAAAACTCAGGGAAAGGATCGGCATTTTAAGGTCATCAAAAAGGTAGGATGAATCCCTGAAGCCCATCAGGTAGTCCGGGTGGGTACCCCACTGCCTCCATTGACGCACCATATTTTTCGGGAGGTTTTCAAAGAGTCCCAGGTGCCTGGCAGGGAAATAGCCAAAAAGGGAAGTGCCCCAGGGGATCATTACGTTCCAGAACATCCACATTTTAAGTTTATGCCTCCCCTCAAAATTCTTCCAATAACTGTTTTGACTGGCTACCATGATGATACGATCGATGGATGCATGCTCCGGGTTAAACCCACAAATCTGTCCACCTATACTGTGGGTGATGACCGTAATTTTGGATTCCGGGGAGAAGTCTTTCAGAAAGCGAAGGGCGCCTGCCTGATCATTGGAACCCCACTCCACAAGATTCGTGGTGTTTTTCCGGAGCGCTTCAGGGGAACCTCCGGAGTCGCCGACTCCAAAATAATCAAAAGTAAGTACGGAATACCCCAGCGAAGCAAAATGTCTGGAGAGGGCAAAATAAAATTTCTGTAACATTCCGGTGGCGGAGGAGATCAGGATGGATTCTCCGATCGAATCCGCTGGTATAAACAACGTTCCACCCAGGGATCTTTGAGCCCGGGTTGGAATAATTACGGATTGTTCCTTATGTTTTTCAGGGGATCTTTTCATACTGGATTTGGTCTCCGGGGACCAACTTCCAACGTTCGCTCAGGCCGGCGTTGATTTCCAGTACATACTGAACCGGCCCTGCGGACGGGATTCCGGATTCGCTAAGGGGCCTGGCATCCTTTTGGATGTTCACAATTTTAAGGTCTTTGTCAATGAAAATAATGTCCAGGGGGATCAGGGTATTTTTCATGTAGAAGGAATGCGGGGCCTCTTCCTGAAAGATAAACAGCATTCCCTGTTTTTCCGCCATCGTCTTCCGGTACATCAAGCCGGTCTGGATTTCGTATTCGGTTTGTGCGAATTCAATATCAAGGGCTACCCGAACCGAATCGGTATCTGCATTAAAAACCTGTAATTCCCCTTCTTTGGAGAAGGAGACAGGTGTTGTCTCCAGAGGTGAATCCTGGGCATCTTTACAACCCTGGAGGCATAATAAAATAAAGAGAAGGCCTATAAAGACCTGGATCAAACGTTTATGAACCGACATGGGATTTGGGTTTACGAAACATAAAATAGAGCCCGATGGCTATAAAAGGGAGGCTCAGCCACTGCCCGGTGCTCAGCAATCCAAGACTTTCTTCGAATCCGCCCTGGCTCTTTTTAACGAATTCGACAAAAAACCGAATGGTCCATAAGGCGACAAAAAACAGCCCAAACAAATAGCCTGGCTGGTCTCTTTTCGAGGTTTTCCAGTAGAGGTAATACAAAAGTGCAAAGACGCCCAGATAAAGCACGCCCTCATATAACTGGGACGGATGGCGGTAGGGAATAACTTCTAAGTACTCTGAAAATTGGGGGTTATCCTCCAGGGCGTGGTACGCGGCGTTTGGCGTTTCTTCCCCGGTGATGGCCATCGCCTTGCGCGCTGGCATATCATCGGAATCCCGCACAAAACGCGTTCCCAGAAAAAAGGATGCCTCTGTAATTTTTCCGTTGATTTCAGAATTGAAAAAATTGCCCAGGCGCACCAGAAAAGCCCCCAGGGCAGTAGGGATAACCAGGCGATCCAGGAGGTAAAGGACACTGAAATCCTTGTGTTTCCGCGTAAAAAGGTACATTCCTATGATTACACCAATAGCGGCGCCATGAGAAGCCAGCCCTGTAAATCCGGTAAATTCGTATCCATTGATCAGTCCGAAGAGGGCGCTTCCCGCACGTTCGCGGATTGGAAGGAGGATTTCGATCAAATGATTCTGGTAGTACTCCCAGTCGTAAAAAAAGACATGGCCCAAACGGGCACCCAGCATGGTGGAGAGGACCATATAAACAAAAAGGGAGTCAAGCTCTTCACGGCTTCTCCCTTCCCGGTCAAAAATACGTTTCATGATGTACCAGCCCACAGCAAAGGCGACTATCCACAGCAGGTTGTAGTACTTGATCTGCAGGAATCCAAGTTTGAACAAAGTATCATCGGGATTCCAGGTAAAACCTAAAAAAAACATAGATGGCTTTTGGGGCTAAGATAGTAAATCCGAACGCGGCATCCTTGCAGAGCTATCTATTTTAGGCGTAAACCAATCAGGGTCCTGTAGTACCACTTTAAGGTTTGGCGCGCCTTTCGAGCGACATGCGAGATGGCGCGCAGGCTTAGTTGTCATCCTTTTCGGGAACAGGATCGTAGCCAGAACCACCCCATGGCGCTGGAGCGGAACAGAAAGGTCCGGTGGACCTTTCGAGCGACAGGCGAGATGGCGCGCAGGCTTAGTTGTCATCCTTTTCGGGAACCGGATCGTAGCCAGAACCACCCCATGGATGACAACTCCCTACACGCTTCAAAGCCAGCCATCCTCCTTTGCGAAGGCCGTGTTTTTGAAGGGCTTCTATGGAGTACTGAGAACAGGTAGGGAGGTATCTGCAACTGGGAGGAGTCAGGGGGGAAATATACTTTTGGTACCCCCGGATCAGTGAAATAAAAAGAGCTAAAATCCTATTTTTCATAGTACCTGTGGCCTATCGGTACAAGGTACGTTTTCCAGCAACCGAAACCAATCAGTTCGGTTTTTGAGTGGCGGGGAATGCGGGTGCCAGTTGGTTGCTTTCAGCCTCAGAATACAGGCGTGAACGAATTAAGAATCGAAGTCCAAGGGGGATTTCCAGGGAAAAACTCGATCCCCTTCCCGGGACTACATCAACCGTCAATTGGGTGTGTTTCCAGTATTCAAACTGGTCTTTGGCGATATAAAAATCACATCCCGCCACTTCACCCAGCCAGATATCTGAGTCATCCAACAGGAGTTCTCCTTCCGGATAACACATCGGAGAGGAACCGTCACAACACCCTCCGCTCTGATGAAACATCAGTGGGCCGTGTGCTGCCCTAAGCTGTTCTATAACCTCTTGGGCGGCTGGGGTGACGATTACTCTCCGGGTGTGCATCATTTTGCTTTGCTCAGATAATTAATAACTCCCTAGAAAAAGCCCATGGCATTTTTATCGTAGGAAATCAGCATGTTCTTGGTCTGGCGATAGTGGTCCAGCATCATTTTATGATTTTCCCTGCCAATACCGGATTTTTTATACCCACCGAAAGGTGCATGGGCGGGATAAAGGTGGTAACAGTTGACCCAGACCCTTCCGGCCTGGATGCCACGGGAGATCTGATACGCCTGATGGGTATCCCGGGTCCAGACGCCAGCTCCCAGCCCGTAAAGCGTGTCGTTGGCAATCTCGAGGGCTTCCGCCTCGTCCTTAAAGGACGTCACGCAGACTACAGGCCCGAATATTTCCTCCTGGAAAACACGCATTTTATTGTTTCCTTTCAGAATGGTAGGTTCTATGTAGTACCCGCCTTCAAGACCTTCGTTATACGCGGCCTTTCCGCCGGCGAGTACTTCGCATCCTTCTTCCTTGCCGATCTCGATATAACTCAGGATTTTTTCATACTGGTCGTTGGAAGCCTGGGCCCCCATCATAGTTTGTGAATCCAGGGGATGTCCGAGTTTTATAGCCTTAGTGCGTTCCACCACCCGTTCCATAAAAGCATCAAAAATACTCTCCTGAACCAGCATACGGGAAGGACATGTGCAAACCTCTCCCTGATTGAGTGCAAACATCACAGCACCTTCGATGCATTTGTCGAAAAAGGCGTCGTCGGCATCCATCACGCTCTCAAAAAATACATTCGGGGACTTGCCTCCGAGTTCCAGCGTTACCGGAGTTATATTTTTGGAGGCGTATTGCATAATGAGCTGCCCGGTGGTCGTTTCGCCCGTAAAGGCGATTTTTCCAATTCTCGGGCTCGATGCCAGGGGTTTACCCGCCTCTGTACCGAATCCGTTGACGATATTCAAAACACCATCCGGAAGAATACCCTCAATCAGTTCTGCTAAAATCAACATACCTACCGGGGTTTGCTCAGCGGGTTTTAAGACCACGCAGTTACCTGCGGCAAGGGCCGGAGCCAACTTCCAGGCCGCCATAAGGATAGGGAAGTTCCATGGAATAATTTGACCGACGACCCCCAGGGGCTCCCAGACATTCAAACTCACTGTAGAGGAGTCCAATTCGCTCACTGATCCCTCTTCAGCCCGGATAACTCCCGCAAAATAGCGGAAGTGGTCTACCGCCAGGGGCATATCTGCGGCCATCGTCTCGCGAATAGCCTTGCCATTGTCCCAGGTCTCGGCCCGGGCAAGATCCTCCAGGTTTCTTTCTATGGCATCGGCAATCTTCAAGAGCATATTACTGCGCGTAGTAGCGGAGGAATTATTCCACTGTGGAGCAGCTTTCCAGGCCGCATCCAACGCGAG